>ERZ813253.3-NODE-3-length-139807-cov-7.844695_pt1 | contig 139807 bp, 165 predicted proteins | sample MGYA00520893_ERZ813253 | MGnify/ENA primary metagenome ERZ813253 (study PRJEB31669, sample SAMD00080414) | marine metagenome | biome: oceanic hadal pelagic zone biome; feature: marine hadalpelagic zone; material: sea water | place: Pacific Ocean:Izu-Bonin Trench...
TTTTTGAACCGTTCAAAAAGATGCTACACAATCATTGCATCATCAGATGGCGGGGTTGAAATTGAATCAGTAAAAAATCAAATCATCAAAGAAATTGGATTAGGAGATGTCTCAGATGAAATTGCAAACGAAGTTGCAAAAGAGATTGGATTAGAAGGAAAAATAGCAGATGGTTTTATTGATACTTTGAAAAAATTATCAAAGCTCACAATTGAAAAAGAAGCAGAGCTTGTAGAAATCAATCCACTTGCAATTATGCAAGACGATGCAGTAATTGCACTTGATGGTAAATTTGTAACAGATGATAACAGTAATTTCAGACATAATGAATTACAAAAATATCAAGAGATCTCAGAGATAGAAGAAAGAGCAGAAAAAAGTGGGTTCTCATTAGTTGAGTTGGATGGAAACATTGCAGTAGTTGGAAACGGTGCAGGACTTGTAATGTCAACACTTGATATGTTATCTGATAATGGCGGTAAGCCAGCATGTTTCTTAGATGTAGGTGGTGGTGCAACTACAGAATCAGTTTATGAAGCATTAACTTTGATCAGCAAGATGAGTAAAGTAAAAGGAATTTTAGTAAACCTCTATGGAGGAATTGTAAAAACAACAATAGTAGCAGAAGCATTTCTTAAAGCATATGAGAATAATTTAATTGACTTGCCAGTGTTTTTAAGACTGAAAGGAACTGAATCAGAAAAAGCAAAAGAGATGCTTCAAGGCTCTAGAACAAAGATTTACGATTCAGTAGAAGAAGCAATCAATGCAGCAGTAATGGGAGTAAAGAATTGATAGATATTTTTGAACTGCTCAAAGGAAAACCAGAAGATCAGGACTATATGAAAAAAGGAGTTATTGTTCAGGGAATTACCGGGGTATACGGATCTATACATACAAGACACATGATTAGAGATGGCACCAATATAGTTGCAGGAGTAACCCCAGGTAAAGGAGGTCAAAAATTTGAAGATAAGGTTACAATTTACAATACAATGCAAGAGGCAGTAGATGCCACTAATGCAAAAATTTCAATTATCTTTGTTCCAGCGAAATTCTTTCTTGGTGCTGCAAAAGACGCACTAGAAGCTGGAATCAAGTTACTAGTTGCAATTCCAGAACATGTTCCAATTAGAGATACTATGTTAACACTAGAGCTAGCAAAACAAAAAGGAGCAATAGTCATTGGACCAAACACTCCTGGAATCATAATTCCAGGAGTAATCAAGATTGGAATCATGCCAGTAACTCCGTTCAAGGCAGGGAAGATTGCTGTCCTATCAAAGAGTGGAACATTACTCTATGAAATTTCAGATGTACTAACTACTGCAGGGTTTGGACAATTAATTACAATTGGCATTGGAGGAGATCCAGTTAACGGTACAAGACTTATTGATGCATTTGAGATGATAAAAGATATTCCAGATTTAGAAGGGTTAGTGGTTGTAGGAGAAATCGGAGGGGACTCTGAAGAAATTTTGGCTCAAAGAATTATCGATAGTGGATTTAACAAACCAACTGTAGCATACATTGCAGGAAGATCAGCACCAAAAGAAAAGAGAATGGGGCATGCCGGTGCAATCGTCATGGGAACTTATGGTTCTGCCGAATCCAAAATATCCATGTTCAACAAGGCAAACGTTCCAGTAGCAAAGAGACCTACAGAAGTACCTGTGTTATTGGCAGGAAAGATGGAAAAATCCGATTAGAATAAAAGAGAGAGATTTTGGAGATATTTAAATGCCAATTTCAGACCCTGAAAAAAAACGCATTGCACAACAAGCACGTCTTGTTATGAAAATTTGCTTCAAATGTGGAGCTAGAAATGATATTAATGCTACAAGATGTAGAAAATGCAGAAATCCATACTTGAGACTAAAGAACAGAACACTTGGGGTCAAGAAATAGAACTAAAAGTTCATTGTAATCATAAAATATCAAAATCTAAAGACAAAAAAGCTTGTGTTTTTGTAAATTTGTTGGACCGGTCGTCTAGTTTGGTTTGGATGACGCACTCACACTGCGTAAGGAGAAATCCCGCAAAGGTCGTGGGTTCAAATCCCATCCGGTCCACCCCTACATTTGGTAAAGCAGATCCAGAAAATTTTCATTGAGAGACTAGTTAAAATTGGACAGGACGAAGGAGAATCTGTGAAGGCTAGATTTAATGGAAAATGTGTAGAATGTGGAGAGGCAATCAAAATTGGAAAAGAGATACTAAAAAACTCTAAAGAAAAGTGGGTTCACAAGGCATGTTCTGATTTAGAAGAGGAATTACCATAATCTAAATAAAGTTGGAATGAATTAGTAACAAATTTTTTAAAGGACTTGAAAAAAAAGAAACTAAGATGAATACAAAATCAAGTATACTTTTGATTGGAACAATCATGACAGTAATTGGCATAATGATGATTCCAAATGATATTTCTGCTGAAACTAATCAAAATAGCATTACTGTAACTCTGATTAATGAGAAAATTAGTTTGCAAGAAACTGTCACTACAATGAGTATTCCTCAAGACAATAAACTTCCATGGGGAGTAGTCATAGGAGCTGCATCTGATTATGTTGAAAGCTATCCAGTGATCATTCAAATTTACAAGGGAGAAGATCCAGTCCACTTTACACAGGTTGATGTGAAAGAAGATGGTTCTTTTGAATACAAATTCAGAGTTAGAAATCTTGATTTAAGCACTGGAGAATTTGTAAATATTTTTGAAGGGGATTATACTGTAAAAATCTTCAGAGTAATTTCCAATACCAACGATCTAGTGTAGAATCAAAAGGATACCCTAAAAAAAGATAACAATATGCCAAAAGAATGTAATCATTTCTCCCAAGAAAAAAAAAGAATTCCACCAAACACAAAAAGCTGTGAGGAGTGTGAAATAGAACATCTTCCAGTGGTTGCGCTTAGAATGTGTTTAACATGTGGACATGTTGGTTGTTGTGATTCATCTATTGGAAAACATGCAACAAAGCACTTTCAAGAAACTGGGCATCCTGTAATGAGAGCAATCCCAGACAATATTTGGAAGTGGTGTTATCTTCATGAAGAGTATTATTGATTTTTTTATAAAGTAGAAAATGTTATTGTTAAATCAGAAAGAAAAGGTTAACATGTTTGGCTACGTGGCTCATAATCTTTATCATCTTCATATTTTTTTCGCAGTTCACAAACTGCATCAACTATTTCAACAGGTTCAAGGTCAGTCTGTGTACTTATCATGATCAAGGCATTACCTCCACAAGGCAACGTAATGCGATTTATTTTAGGATATTTTGTCATGGTGTAGATTGGCGTACCTATTAGATCTGCAACATGCATACGGTTTTTCCATCTCATGTATCCATGCACCATAGAGTCTTTAGTTTGCTCATCGTCAAATATTTTTGTAATTCCTTCTTGCATTTTATACCAAATGTTACCATTTACAGTGCTATAGACTCCAGCAAATCGTATCTTTGGGTTGAGTTTAAGTACCTCACTACAAAATTTATTGAAATCCACATATTGTTAATTATGAAGTGATTATTAAGAATTATCTTGATTCTGTGTAAATGTATTCTGAGGTTGAATGACATAATGCAAATGAGTGTAATTTGATGCTCGATTTTAATTTTTAGTGTTATTTTTTTAATTAGTCTTTATTTTTGGTTTAATCAGTTTTTTCTTTTCTGGTTTAATCACACTTTGTTCTAGTATGTATTGTTCTTCCGTAAACCTTCTCACACTTCCAAAAGAGATGAATTGTCTACCGTTACCATGATAAAATTTAGAGAAGAATTCAACGTAAACCAACCTTGCACCCTGAATACCAGGTTCAAAGACACCAATAATGATATTGAATAAATGTCCCACAACCAGTATTAGAGAACCGATAATGATAAACGGAATTGAAATGTTTAGTGATTTTAGGAAAATGAAATCTGTGGTGTGTGCAAGAATGATTGACGCCAATAATATTCCAATCAGTCTAGTATAGGAAAGTATGTGACTTACAATAGATGCCAATTCCATTATGGCTCTAACGCCTTCGCCAATGAACATTAATGCAATTCCACCAAAAAGTAATCCAAAGTACATGTATGCAATTGGATTGACTTCAATAAGCCTTGGCCACATTGGGTTGAGCGCATCTCCATGTATCAGGGCTAACCCAACTAGAACAACACCCCAACCAAATGCTAACCAGCCAACTTTGCCTATAGCCTCCTTTTTTTCGCCTTCTCTTAGACAGTTTGCTATTCCCATAACAAGACCTAATGATACCATTCCAATGCCAATGTATCCAGAATATAACAAGAGAGTACCTGCTCTCTCAATTGGATCAAAAAATGCTTGTGAAGGTCTGTTTAATACAGCACCTGGTTCTGGAAAACCAGTAACTCCAACACTGGCTAGAGCATCAAACACGTAACCGTTAAGATGGAATCCAAAGTAAAGATCAAAGATTATTCCAAAAATTATAGCAACAATGCAACCTGGAATCATCGCCTTTGCTAATTTTAGCATCTGTCTTTTTTTCAATATCAATAACGCAAAACTTCGTAGTTGTTTTGGCATTATGTTAAGATTACGTTTTCCTTTTTCAAGACGTCTAATCACCCATAAGCAAACAAGAAGAATAAAAAGACCATAACCTGCGTCGCCTATCATCAATCCATAAAATATAGGAAAGACGATAGCAAAAATTATAGTTGGATCAAATTCTTTGCCTTCCGGTAATGAATAGAATCTTACAAATGCCTCATACAATCTGAAGTATTTTTTGGGATTATTCATCAAGGTTGGGGGTTTCTCTTTTGTTTCTAATTCATAAACGGTTGTTCCAGCGGTATGTTTTTTCAATGTTGTTTCAATTTGGTTAATTTTTGACTTTGGAACCCAGCCTTCTAATGCAAAGGCATCATCAGTTACACCTAGATTAGAAATAACCTCGAGTTTTTTATTTTCAATCGCTAATTGTTCATGGATTACAACTAAATTTGCATAGTGTTCTTCTGAAATTTTGGTTAGTTCTTCATTGATGTGTTTAAGTTTTTGATTAAGATTTTCAAGGTTGGTTTTTTGTTTTGTTATTATATCAGTTGGTTTTCCAACAAGGTTTGGAACTACTTCAATTTTAACATCATGTGTTTGAACAATATTGGCAAAAGCATCAGATGGAATACCTGAAAAAACAACAAGCACAAGATGTGTAACTTTTTTTTCTTGTTTTGAATAAAGGAAGATGTTTTGCTTATATTCTTGCAGAACTTTATTAAATTCTTCAAATTTTTCTGATGCAATTCTACCAAAATAAGAAGTTGCAGATGATAACTGAAGAATTTTTAAATCTTCAGGAAAAAAAACAAATTCTTCTAATAGTTTGATTTTGTTCTCTGTATCGTTTATTTCTGTCAGCAAAGATTCTTTATTCTTTTCAATAGTTGAAACTTGGTCATCAATTTCAATACGACTGGCCATTTGCAAAAGTTCACCCGTTGACGCAAAACGTTTGCAAAGTTTTACTGGAATTGCAGGAAGAGTAGTCAATAATGCCTTTACCCGTAAAAATTGAGTTGAAACATTTCTTGTTAATTCCTCATCACGCTCGTTTCTTAACAGTACAGAAACATCTTTTGATAAAGGTTCTAGATGGATAACATCCAGATCATGTAATATGGAAATAGCAGAGTGTTGGTTTTTTTTCAAACCTAAAATTGCTATCAAAGCCATAGGAACAGGCTTCAACATCATTATTCTACTCCTTTTAGCAAAATATCTATGATTTCTTTAGTATTTTGAGGCATAATTTGAGAAGAGATATTTCCAGCTTTGGTCTTTGCTTCTTCTATTATTTTTTCGGTTTCAGTAGTAGCCTTTTTTCTTGATTGTTCTATGCTTGATTCTACAAGTTTTTCACCTTCAGTTTTTGCAGATGCTATGGCGTTTTTCAAATCTGGATCTAATTGAGAAATTTTTTCAGATATCTCCTTTCTGTGATTATCAATTTCTTTCTGGACATTTTCCTCAACCTCTTTAATCTTCTTGAGAGAGTTGATGTATTGTTCTTGGTTATCTGACATAATCACATACCCATGAATTCTTTGGTAAAATACAAAATGGCTAAAATTGCAATGACAACATTAGCTCTCATAATTGCTCGTTTTATAAAGTAGAATTTTTTTTGTTGAGGATTTTTAAAATTAGTTTGCAACTATTTCTGCCTCCTTTTTAGCTCGCTCTTCTCTCTCACTAATCTTTCGTTTCACACTCTTTAACATAACAAATGTTTCGCGTTCGATTTCTCCCAATCTAAATAGAATAAATTTAACGGCTTCTTCTAATCTTGGAATAAAGACATTTTCAATTGCATTAGCCTTACGTTTTGTTTTCTCTATCTCATTGAGAAGTTTTCGTAAAGTTGTCTCTTTCTCTGCAACATCTAACACTATCTTGTGAACTTCTTGAAATGCTTTCATAGCTTCACTAATTGAAACTGGAATTTCTAACAAATATTCTGTAAGAGATTGTTCTCTAGTTCCACCTTCCAATCTTGGAATTTTAACTCCCATCACATTTTTTGGTGTTATGAGTAGTTTCTTTAGTTGTGGAATTTTCATTGCTTCGTTTTCTAGCCTCATCTCACCGTCAAGCATTTCTGCCATTCTGATACTTTGATAACCTTTGATAAGTTCTGAGTTTAGTTGACCTCTCAATTTAGCTGATGACTTACTAATGTTAAAAAATTCTAAAATCAATGCTTGACGTTTAAGTTTTAAAAGTTTTAATCCTTTTTGTGCAATTTTTATTCGCTTTTTTGCACGTAAGTATTCAAGGCGTGTAGGACGAATGTCAGAACCTATTGTCAACCCATATCACCTACTCCGATTTTATTGTATTACCAGTACTAGTCTTGTTTGCATATTTTGCAATAAATTCAGGTTTAATACGAGTTAGTTCTGTTTCTGAAAGACCAGATAATAGATCCCAACCAATTGAAAGTGTTTGTTCAATAGGACGATTCTCATCTAAACCTTGGTTAACAAACTTTTGTTCAAAGTTATTTGCCACATCAAGGAATTTTTTATCTAAATCACTTAAGGCACCTTCACCTACTATAGCAGCTAGTGCTCTTGCATCTTTACCTTGTGCATATGCAGAATAAAGTTGATCTGCAAGTTGTCTATGATCTTCTCTTGTTCTTCCAGCACCAATTCCTGAATTCATTAAACGCGATAAACTTGTTAGGACATCAACTGGAGGTTGAATATTTGCTCTATGTAATTCTCTGCTCATTACTATCTGACCTTCAGTAATGTAACCTGTAAGATCAGGAATCGGGTGTGTAATATCATCAGCAGGCATAGTAAGAATTGGTAATTGTGTCACTGAACCTTGTCTGCCCTTAATTTTTCCTGCACGTTCAAATATTGAAGCCAAGTCTGTATACAGATAACCAGGGTAACCTCTTCTTCCAGGAACCTCTTCTCGTGCTGCAGATATTTCTCTTAATGCTTCACAATAATTTGTCATATCAGTCATGATAACTAGAACGTGCATTCCACGTTCGTATGCAAGAAATTCTGCGGTAGTTAATGCAAGTCTTGGGGTAAGGATACGTTCCATAGAAGGATCAGAAGATAGGTTGAGAAACAAAGCAGTTCTTTCTAATGATCCACTTTCTTCAAATTGTTTAATGAAAAAGTTAGATTCCTCACTGGTAATTCCAATTGCTGCAAAAACAACAGAAAAGTTTTCTTCAGTTCCAAGAACTTTTGCCTGCCTTGCTATTTGAGATGCAAGTAAGTTATGTGGAAGACCAGATGCAGAAAATATTGGTAGTTTTTGACCTCTTACCAACGTATTCATTCCATCAATATTTGATATTCCCGTTTGAATGAATTCTGATGGTTCTTCTCGAGAATATGGATTAATACCTGCGCCTACTAGATCAAACTTTTCTTTTGATACAATCTTTGGACCATTATCTTTTGGATTTCCAAGTCCATCAAATACTCTGCCAAGCATTTCATCAGAAACTGCTAACTGTGCAGTTTCTCCAAGAAATGTTGTAGAAGTACCAGTAGTACTCAGACCAAGTGTTGAACCAAATACTTGGACTATTGCTAGTCCCTTACTTGTGTCTAAAACTTGACCTTGTCGTCTTTCCCCATTGGGTAATTTTATTTCTACCATTTCACCATAAGCAGCATTATCTACTCCTTTGACAAAAATTAAAGGTCCACTAATTTTGTCAAGTGATTTGAATGAAACATTAGGCATTAATCAGAAACCTCCTTTGAAAGATTATCAAATTCTTGATTCATCTTGGATTTAATGTTATTAACTAATTGTTCTAGTTGTTCCTCTTTTGTCCATTTCATTTTTGGTATCATTCCTCTCGATTCAAGTGAAGATACCTTTGCAGCAGAAACTCCTTTCTTTATTGCATCAGCTTCCATCCTACCAAATTCTAAAATGTGTTTTAACATTTGGTATTGTTTCTGAATCGATGTGTAAGTATCAACTTCATCATATGCACTTTGTTGTAAGTAATCTTCTCGAATTGAACGAGCAGTGTCTAAAATACCTTTTTCTGGTTCAGGAAGTGCATCATATCCAACTAACTGAACAATTTCTTGTAATTCTGATTCTCTCTGTAAAATTTCTAATGCCTCTTTTCTAAGATCAACCCAGTCTTTAGAAACATTAGATTTGTACCAATCTGATAAATCATTAACATACAAAGAATAGCTGGTCAACCAATTGATAGATGGGAAATGTCTTCGATTTGCTAAGCTTGCATCAAGTGCCCAGAAAACACGTGTAACTCTTAGTGTGTTTTGTGATACTGGTTCTGAAAAATCCCCACCAGGTGGAGAAACTGCACCAATTAAAGTTAGAGAACCTTGACGTTGTTCAGGAGAAATGAGAATACTTTTTCCACTTCTTTCATAAAATTCTGCAAGTCTTCTACCAAGATATGCAGGATATCCTTCTTCACCAGGCATTTCTTCCAATCTTCCTGAAATTTCTCTTAATGCTTCAGCCCATCTAGAAGTACTATCGGCCATAAGTGCAACCCCATAACCCATATCACGATAATATTCGCCTATTGTAATTCCAGTATAGATACTTGCTTCACGGGCAGCTACTGGCATGTTACTAGTATTAGCAACTAGAATAGTTCGTTCCATAAGAGGTCGTTTTGATTTTGGATCTATTAATTTAGGAAATTCGGTGAGAACTTCACACATTTCATTTCCCCTTTCGCCACAACCAATATACACAATTATTTCACTGTCAGCCCATTTTGCAAGCTGTTGTTGAATTACTGTTTTTCCACTTCCAAAAGGACCAGGAATTGCAGCAGTTCCACCTTTGGCAACTGGGAAAAATGTATCAATGACTCGTTGGCCTGTAATCAATGGTTCTTCAGGAGGAAGTTTTTTCAAAACTGGTCTTGGTATTCTAACTGTCCACCAACTAGACAACCCAATATCAATTGTCTTACCATTTTTTAGAGCTGCAACATTATCGTTAACAGTATATTGTCCTTCAGAAATTTCTACAAGTTCTCCAGAAACATTAGGTGGAATCATAATTTTATGTTTGATCAGTGGAGTTTCCTGAACCTCACCAATGATTTCACCAGGTGCAACTTGATCTCCTTTCTTCTTAACTGGAACAAAATCCCATTTTTTCTTTTGATCTAGAGCAGGAATAATTTTTCCTCTGCTGATAAAGTCTCCACTTTGCTCTCTTAATACATCCAAAGGTCTTTGAATGCCATCATAAATTGACTTTAGTAATCCAGGTCCAAGCTGCACAGAAAGGGGTTTGTTTGTATTTACTATTTTTTCTCCAGGTCTTAGACCAGTAGTATCCTCATAAACTTGAATTTGGGCAGAATCTCCTTCTAAACGAATGATTTCTCCTACAAGACCCATTTCGCCAATACGAACAACATCAAACATTCGTGCACCTCCAAGACCTTTACCTACCACAACAGGCCCAGAAATTCGTGAAACGAAAGCATCTGTCATATTATCATCAACTTGTCTCGATATTTATTCCCAGTACGCGTTTTGCTAATGCAGCTATTGATTCTTTGTCTTCTTCGGTAGTTTCTTTTAAAGATGGTAAAAATAATATTAATGGCTCAATTGATCCCTCAATTTCTGACAGAAACTTGGAGGGAATTTTAGATCGTACTGAATCACTTGCAATAATTAAACCAAATTCTCCAGAGGAATATAGTTCTTGAATTTTTTTACTTGCTTCTTCATCATTTACAATAAATGTGTCATCGATTCCAATTAGACGATAGCCAATTGCAAGCTCACGTTCACCTACAATTGCCAATCTACCGGTTGCATCGGTTTTTTGTTTTGATATTTGTTCACTCAAGTTAGTAACAGCTCCTTAATCTTATCAATTGAAAGATTGTATCGTTTTCCATATGAAATTCTTTTAAGATTTTCATGTTCATATTCAGCACTAATGATGAAATAGAAAATAGTACCAATAGAAAGTGAAATATTTTTCAATTTCTTTGTATATGTAGTATTAATTAATTTTGAAATAGCTATTTCAAAATTAATTAAACTTTTTGAAGTCTTATATTGTTCTAGTGACTCGCTTAGTTTGAAAAATGGTTCTACTCGTCCTATAATTTCAGTAACATCTTTAACTTCATAAATGTCAAGTAATTCCTTTGATGGTATTCGTCCTCCCTCAACAAGATGTCTTGCTAGTATTTCTTTTTCAACGTTAGATTCTTTTGCCTTTAGAAGGTTTAGAATATTTTTCTTATCTATCTCAGCACGAAATAATTCTCTAATAGGGCCTTCATCACCTTGAAAGAATTTTAATGACTCAAGTAACTTTTGATAATATGATTCATGTAGAGCAGACATCATTGGTCCAAGATCACCTGTCTTTTGGAATTCATCTATGTATTTCATCAATACCACGCCATAGTCATATTTTGTAAGTTTGTTTACGACGCCTCCGACGTCTGGTTCTGAAAGTATAATCTTAATTTCATCATGTGAAATGTTACCAGCCGCAATTCCTGCAGGCACATTACGACTAGAAACTAACAATGACTCAGTTTCTGTGATTGTCCTCCGCATCATTTTAGAAGAAAGAATTAGCTCAATGTTAAAGAGATCCCACTTAGCCAGATAAGCTCGAACAACATTTTTGCCACTAAAGGGTGCTGATTCTAAAATAATTTTATTAATTTCAACTAAATGTCGGTTAAGTGCTACTTCTAAAAGTTCTGTACCCTGATAGACTGAAGCATATTTTTTAATCTCTGGACCATACCAAGTTGACTCTAAAAGCTTGATCATTTCAGTTACATCAGTTGCCTTTAGAAGGCTCTCCAAAAATGCAGGTTTAAGAAAACTCATTGATATTGACTGCAATCTACCAAAAGAAGATGAATATGGTGAAGTCCCCATTACAGTATCTTCTCCAAAATTGTAGTTTTAATTTCATCTTCATGGGTTCGCAGTAATTCTTCAAATGTAAGATCCAGTTCCTTTGTACCATCATTGTTTTCAGCTATTAATCCACCTAAGATTTGAATTGAGGAACCAATAGTAATATCCTGACCGCTAAAAACAGCCTTATCTTCATCCCTACAATGGATTACTAGATTATCACCCAGTATATTTTTTGCAGTTTCAGCCATTTTCTGTAATTTCTTTTTATATTCTGAAGTTTTTACATAGTTCCCAAGTTCTTGTTTTATCTTATCAAATGTCGAATCTAGGTTTTTGTTGATTGCATCAAACAAGATCTTTTTTGCTTCTAACTTTCCAGCTTCAACTATTCTAGATGCTTCTTTCTCAGATTTTATTTTTGCTTCCTTCGAATAATGTTCTTGAAGTTCTTTGATGGCTGTATTTTTTTTTATTCCAGCTGCTGATTTTTTATCATCTAATTCTTTGTCAAGATCTGAGATTTCTTTTTTTTTCCTGTTTTCTATTTCATCTAGAAAGATATCTATGCTCATAGTCCTTGTCCTAGAGTATATCAAGCAATAAGATAATTCCTAAAACGAAGCCAATGATCCAAAGTGTTTCTGGAATTACAAAGAAAAACAGTACTTGACCAAACTTCTCAGGTTTTTCTGCAATAATTCCCATACCAGCAGCACCTATTCCTTGTTGTGCATTTCCAGTACCTATCAGACCACCAGCTATTGCAATTGCAGCAGCTATAGCTAACATAGGTTTTGCCAAATCTGAACCACCTGATGAGCTTTCTCCTGCAGCAAATGCCGAAGGTGAAACGAATAACAAAAGTGCTAAAATTACACCGAAAGACATGCTAAGAAAAGAAAATTTTCTTTTAAATGACATGCACCTGATCACATTGTTTTATAATATAAAAACATGTTAGAGGGTGGTGTAGTTGTACTAAGATAAAGTTTGCATAATTTACAAAAATAGGAAAAGATAATCACACATAAAGATGCACAAAAAGTATGAATATTAAATGGCAGAAATTCAACTTGGAAGATGGGATCTTTCAGAATTAACGAAGAACCCAAAGGGTTCAGCATTTCAAAAACAAATTCAGGAATTAGAGAAGCAAGCAAGAAAGTTTGAAAAGATAAAATCAAAACTAGACCCCAAAATGTCTTCCAAAAAATTCATGGGTATTCTACAGCAAGTTGAAGAAATGTCTGAGAAGATGAGTAAGATTGGCGGATATGCATCACTGTTATATTCTTCAGATACTCAATCAGATGAAGCAACATCCCTAATGACTCAGATGTCAAAATTAGGTTCTGAGATCTCTAACAAGATTTTATTTTTTGATTTATGGTGGAAAACTAAAGTAGATAAAAAAAATGCAAAAAGACTCATGGAGGATACGGGAGAGCTCACAGAATATTTGTTACACAAAAGACTATTTGCAAAATATGCTCTTAGTGAGCCTGAAGAGAGAATTATCAACACATTAGATGTTACAGGTATATCCGCACTTGTAAAACTGTATGATAAGATAACTAATGCCTATGAATACAAAATGAAAATAGGAAATAAAACTCAAACAATGACAAGAGAAGAACTCACAAACTACGTTCGAAGTACAAATCCAAAGATACGTGAAACTGCCTACAAAACTATTCTTACAAAATATACTGAAAACAAAGGAGTGATAGGTGAGATATATCAAAATATTGTTCTTAATTGGAGAGATGAAGGCATCGAAATAAGAGGATACAAAACTCCAATATCAATGAGAAACATTGGAAATGATGTTGATGATAAAACTATAGAATCTCTTCTTTCTGTTTGTAAAAAAAATTCTTCAGTTTTTCAAAAGTTTTTTGTGCAAAAAGCAAAGATGTTAAAAATGAAAAAGTTGAGAAGATATGATTTGTATGCCCCAGCAGCAGCTAACATTAAGGAAAAAAATTACACATACAAGAAATCTGTAAAACTAGTTTTTGAATCACTTGGAAAGTTTAGTGAAACACTAGAAGAATTTGCAAGAAAAGTCTTCAATGAGAACCACATCGATTCATCTGTAAGACAAGGAAAAAGAGATGGCGCATTTTGCAGTACTATTTCACCAAAAATAACACCATATGTCCTAGTAAACTTTACAGGAAAGTCAAGAGATGTTTTTACTTTAGCTCATGAATTGGGTCATGCAGTGCACAGTCAAGCAGCACAAGATAGATCAATTCTTGTTCAAGACGCTCCGTTGCCTTTAGCTGAGACAGCATCTACTTTTTCAGAGTTGCTATTATATGATAATTTATCCGATAAGATTTCTGATGATGAAAAAAAGATTGTGTTATCGGAAAAAATTGATGATTTGTATGCAACAATTCTAAGACAATCATTTTTCACAATCTTTGAAGTTGATGCTCATAAGCAAATTGGAAAAGGAACAACAGTGGATGAGATTTCAAAGACATATCTACAAAATCTAAAAGAACAATTTGGGAATTCAGTAAGTCTTTCAGAAGACTTTGCAATAGAGTGGAGTTGTATTCCTCACTTTTATCACACACCATTTTACTGCTATGCATACTCTTTTGGAAACTTGCTTGCATTATCCCTATTTCAGAGATACAAAAAAGAGGGAAAGGACTTTGTTCAGGCATACATCAACATTCTTGCTGCAGGAGGTTCAAAGAAACCAGAGAAACTCCTATCAGAATATGGATTTGATATTAGGTCTACAAAGTTTTGGCAACAAGGCTTTGATTATGTTGATGAACAAGTTAAAGCACTATCATCACTAAACTAGATTTTTTAATAATGGGGCTGACAGTCCAACGCATGGACTGCCAGCTTGTTCCCCGAACGGTTTGAATTCGATGTCATAAACCACCCAAGAATAATCTGATTTAAATGTTTGAAATTATTTCAAGTCCAATTTTTTTGGTTTAATCTTTCTGATTGTACCAGCTAGAATACCAATTGTAATTCCTAACTGATAAAGAAAATACAAGAGTACCTCAAATGAACTAGGGGTAAGATCTGTGAATCTACTCAGACCAGTTAGAAGTAGTATAAGAGCGCTAAAAATAAAGACAAATGCTTTTGATATACCATGAATATTTGTGTATTTTAAAAGAACAAAAGTCATCACAGTAACAGAAATAGCTAGTACGGTTAGAAATCCAGTATTCATTCCAAAAATCAAAAAGATAGAAGAGGTGACTTCACTTGCACTACCTACTGATAAATTTGAGAGATCAATTTTTTCAGGAGAAGAAAAACGTGGAACGCTCAAAATAGCATTTACCAAAAATATGATAAACAAAGTAATCGATACTGTCTTAACACGATTTTGAAGACGTGGGAATTTCACAAGAATGGCTCGCCCTAGAATGATTCCTTGAAATATGCCAATACCAAAAGCGCTCAAAACGGCAATTAATTGAATTATTGGATCTTGGAAAATATCAAGAAGAAGTGGAATTAGTGCCATTACTAACTAGATTTTTGCATAAAAGAGAATATTAGCTAGTAGATAATGCATTTTCGTAAAAAAAACAAAAAAAGTTCATCTATTCGTATACAGAAATAGTACAAAATTTACTTAGTTGTTTTTTTTAAAACAGAATATGCCTCAAATTAAAAAAATTCTCATACTGGGTGGTGGGTTTGGAGGAATCAACGTTCTCAAAACAATTCAAAATAAATTCAAAAATGAGCCAAATATTAGAATCAGCATAGTAAGCAAAGATAACTATTTTCTTTATACACCAATGCTACCACAGGTTTCTTCTGGACTAATCCATCCAAGTGATATCACTATACCTATACGTAAGCTATGCAAACAAGCTGAATTCTATCAAGCATCTATATCATCAATGGATTTAGAGCAAAAACTAGTTACAATTACTCGAACATTTGATGGCAAAGTACGTGCCCTTGATTATGATTATCTCATAATAGCACTTGGAAGCAATACTAACTTTTTTGATAACAAAAATATCGAGGAACACTCATTTGTAATTAAAACTGTAGAAGACGCAATCGCTATTCATGATCAAATAATCCATATGCTTGAGAGTGCAGCTCAAACCTCAGATGTGGATTTCAAAAAGAAGCTTATGACATTTACTGTTGTTGGTGCGGGTTTTGCAGGTGTCGAAACAATGGGTGAGATTAATTATCTTGTTAGGGAATCCGTTAAAAATTTCTATCCCAGTATTGGAGAAGAAAATATCAGTATGAATTTAGTTGCTTCAGAAGAATTCATCTTACCTGAACTTGGCCCAAAGCTTGGAAAAGACGCTGGTAAATATCTAAGAAAAGCTGGTGTAAATGTAATTACAAATACAAAGGCGGTTGATGCAGGCGAAGATTTTGCCCAATTAGATAATGGTGAAAAAATTCCATGTATGACACTGATTTGGGCTGCAGGAGTAGTCATTGATCCTATTATATCATCATTAAAATGCAAACATGGCAAGTCTGGAAAACTCAAAGTTGGCAAGTATTTAAGACTAACAGAATATGAAAATATTTTTGCTTTAGGTGATTGTGCATTAATTACAAATCCTTCAACAGGGGAAGCATATCCACCAACTGCTCAAAACTCAATTCATCAAAGTGCAACTGTTGCAAATAATCTTTATTCTATGATTACTGGTAAAACTAAACTCAAAGAATTTTCTTTTGAGAGTAAAGGAATGATGACCACACTAGGTAGAAGAGTAGCAATTGCAATAGTGTATGGTTTACATTTTAAGGGATCTTTAGCGTGGTTAATTTGGAGAACTTATTATTTGTATAAACTGCCAATGCTTGAAAAAAGATTTCAGGTTGCAACCAGTTGGATTGCGGATTTGTTATTCAAACGTGATTTAACATTTGTTGGTAAAATCAAAAAGAAATCACTTACCAAAATTAACATCAAATCTGATACGCCATCAATAAAAGATCTTTTCAAAGACTTGTAAAACTTAATAATTTCATTATTAGAGTAGCAACCTATGCGAAAAAAGATATTTTTCTTAATATTAATTGTGTTGATTGGAATCTCTACAAATTATGTCTATTCACAAGAAATTAGTCTTGCAACTTTTCAGGAAACTGCACAAATTATTGTAGATAAGAGCATTTCTCAAAATGTTACAGCATCAATTACATTGCAAAGTACTAGTATTCAGGAAATCAGAATTCCTGCAGAATTAGAGCAGAAAATCAGAGAAAATGATAGAATACAAGCAATAATTTTGACTAACCATGACAAGTGTGTTCTAGGAGTTGTCGATCAATCATGTATCATGATAAATGTAGAAAGAGATCGTGCAGATAAGGGCATTATTGCTATTCAAGATTCCACTAAGGAGATTGCTGAATTATACATTGATGAAATTAACCAAGCGTTTGATACAGATGCAAAATTCCATTCGGTTTTCATCCACAGTAATGATGACATAAACAAAGCACTTGAAACTTCAGGAGTGATTTCTGGTGCGGGTACGATTTCAGCAGTTTACACAATGCCTATGAAAGATACTTACTCAATGTATGAAAAGATTTCAGCAATACTTCTTCCAAAAATAATTAGAGAGGGAGGAGGATTTTATGATGTTGCAAAGAATTTATCATTTGAAGAAAACTCAAAAATGACATTTTCGTTAATCCCATTAGATTCAAAATCACTTTTACAGTTAAAATTATCAGTTGATTACTCCAACAGAGCTACAACAATTTCTGAAATTAGCCCATTAGAATTTCTCAAGGTTGAAAATCTAAAGAGATCAGATTATTTTTCGTCAGGACTTTATCCTCTGAATTCAATAATTCAAATAGTAGTTTTATCATCTGAAAATACAAATGTTTCAGATGTCAAAGGAAACTTAGTCCCTACACAAATCATAGATAATGAAAAGATTCCTACAGACATTTCAAAAGAAGGATGGATTTTTGATCCTGAGGAAGGGCAAAGAATTCAGGGAAAATACATCTTTGGTGAAAAAACATCGGTAAGCAAAGAAGAATTGAAATTTTCGCTAGGAGGTGCACAACTTCAAGTTAAAAAAGTAGAGTTTGACGAATCAATTGCGTTAGTAATCATAATCACAATAGTGGCAATTGCAGCTGCATTATTTTATCTGAAAGGATACAAAAAATAATTAGAATAAGAGGACAGCTGCTGCAAATACAGTTGTCCATTTGCCATCTTTGTTACCTCTTATTGATTGAGTGACGTTATGAGTCTTATAGATTTGGCCCGAAATTAACCACTGCTGCCTTTTTTCATTCCAGGCTTTGTCAACATCAAATGGAATTCCCAAGGAAGATGCCAACATTTGTGCTGCAATATCTTCAGCATAATCACCAGATTGGCTTTCGTTTTGACCAAAAGACTCGTATTCTGAGAGATAACCATATCTGCTTGTATCTTTTGGTTGTGCTAGACCAACTGATGCTGCACACATTCTGTGTGGTTCGTTAGTTTGATTCTTTGAATAAATTGTAAACAAAATCTGACCGGGTTTGATTCTTTTTAGACCTTCTTTTCTAGAGATTAATTTAGCATTTGGTGGAAAGATGCTTGAAATCAACACAAGATTTGTTCCTGCTATTCCAGCATCTCTTAGAGCATATTCAAAACTTGTCAGCCTATCTTCATGAATGCCTTTACCTTTTGTAAGGAACAGCTTCTTCGCTACAAAGTCAAACATTTCTGAATTGATGAAAGAGTGTCATTATTTATACTTTAATTGAGAGAGACACTTTTCATAATTGATTTAAAAAATTTACAATGCCATTACTTGATCAAATACATTTACTACAAAAAGAAACCAGTCATTCTTGTAAAATATATTTTGTAGTAAATATTCTAGTCGAGTTTTTTCTTTTTCTTTCTTTTATCAGGCTCAGCACGTGTCTGTGTCAAATAGGTAAATGTGAAAAATGCACCCAATCCAAAATTAATTACTCCCATTAAAGTAAGAATCATTGTTTGATTCCCGCCAGGAGCAACAGCTAATCCCATAATCATACCCATTACACCTGTTCCAAAAAATATCATCATCAGAACCTTTAGCCTGGTTGGTTCGATGTATTTTAATCGCATAACAGGTATCAAAATAGGGCATTATTATAAACTGACGGATAATTCGATCAGTTTGAAACAAAAGAGTGTTTTAGATATTTGCAGGCAACACTTTAAACCTGAAAAATTTTATTTTATTTGTGCCAATGTAGCTCAGCCTGGTAGAGCAGCTGATTTGTAATCAGCAGGTCATGGGTTCAGATCCCGTCATTGGCTTTTAATTTCTCAATAAAGAATTACTATTGTAAGATTTTGCCAATACGAATAAGTATGCTAGACTTTGGAACAAATGCAAATGAGTTCTGAGAATTCTGAGTTTAATCAAAATAACAATGGAAAAGTATCTATAAAAAAATCAACTTTTAATGGGTTAATTATAGGATTAATCGTAGTAGTAGGAGTTGCAGCATTTTTTGCAGGATCATATACATCAAATTTAAGCTCAAATCAGATTTCAGAGGAAGATCTTGAAGAGGTAATTGCCAAATTAGAACTCAAAATATTACAAAATCAATTATCTACAGAACAGCCAATACTTGCAGTAAAAATTTCAGTAGATAATGACCCAATTATTGGAAATCCTGATGCACCAATCACAATAATTGAATTTTCAGATTTTCAATGTCCATTTTGTGCAAGATTCTATACCCAAACACTTCCGTTAATTCATGAGGAATACATAGAACAGGGAAAAGTAAAACTAGTTTTTAGAGATTTCCCAATTCAAAGTATTCATCCAAATGCATTACCTGCTTCTGTCGCAGCAGAATGTGCCAATGAACAAGGTAAATTCAAAGAGATGCATGATACATTATTTGAAAATCAAAATGAGTGGAGTAGGCAAGAAACTGCTAATGCGTTATCATTGTTTAGTCAATATGCTAAAGAGATGCAATTAGAACAAGAAGTTTTTGATTCATGCCTTATCAATGGAAAGTATATTGAAGAAATTAGAAAAGATCTTGAAGATGGGCAAAATTATGGAATAAGTGGAACGCCTGGATTTTTTGTAGGAAATGATCAAATAGGATATGTAAAGATGGAGGGAGCCCAACCTTTTGAAAGTTTCAAAAAAGTTATTGATTCTCAATTAGGTTTGTAAAAAATAACAAGCGTTTATTAGACCTTAACCAAGACCGCAAATATCGGAATAATGACGTGTAAGCAATGAGCTTTTTCGTCGTTGCTAAAGAGAAAAAATAAAATGACAAAATTTGAAGAATTAGGATTAAACCAAGACATACTGAAAGGGATAAAGGATCTTGGATATGAAGAACCATTTCCAATACAAGAAGCAGTAATTCCAGTACTCCTCACAGGAAGAGATGTCGTAGGACAAGCTCATACAGGTTCTGGTAAGACTGCAGCTTTTGCATTAGCAATGCTACAAGAAATCCAACCAAAAAATGGAATTCAGGGATTAATCATGGCCCCTACAAGAGAGCTTGCAATGCAGATCACAGAAGAAATAAAGAAATTTGGAAAATATACTAAAATTCGAGTAGTAACAGTTTATGGAGGACAGGGAATGGGAATCCAGTTAGACGCTCTTGATAGAGGAGTAGAGATTGTCGTTGCAACACCAGGTAGACTAATAGATCATCTCAAAAGAGGTTCAATAGAACTAAGAGATATCACACATATTGTTCTGGATGAAGCAGATACGATGTTAGATATGGGATTCATTGATGATATTCAGTTTATTCTAGATCTGGCACCAGAAGACAGAGTAATGTCATTGTATTCAGCAACAATGCCAACTGAGATTCTAAGACTCTCTGAAGAATATCTGAATAATCCAAAGCAGTTTCTATTAGATGCAGATGATCTTAGTGGAGACGGAATAGATCAATCATATTTAGTAATTAAAGATAGAGACAAGTTCAAGTATCTAGTTGATTTTATCAAACCAATAAAAGGTCAAGTAATTGTATTTTGTTCAACAAAATATAGAACAAGAGATGTTGCAAGATTTCTTCATCAAGAGAAATTTAATGCAGTAGCAATAGAAGGAGACATGTCACAGCACAGAAGAGAACAAACAATGGGAAAATTTCGAACTGGAAAAGCTGATATTCTTGTTGCAACAGATGTAGCCTCAAGAGGCATAGATGTTCCAAGAGTAGAACTAGTAATTAATTATGATGTTCCAAATCAAGAATTGTTATATTTTCATAGAATTGGAAGAACAGCTAGAGCAGGTGCAAAAGGTATGGCCATAACATTTGTTTCATATTCGTCTGTTGGAGATTGGAATCTTATCAAACGTCAAATCAAAGTTCCTCTAGAAGATTTGAATGAAAAAATGGGAATTCAAATTTCAATTCCAGATCCTCTAAAAAGACAAACCCCATCAAGAAGATATGGAGGTCAATCAAGATCTAACTATTCCAGAGGTGGACGTTCTAGAGGATACGGAAGATCAGACAGAGATTCAAGAGATGACAGAGGTGGAGGTAAAAGACGATTTAACGATAGAGGTGACAAAAATAGCTACGGCGGACGCAGTAAATGGTAACAGCTGTAAAACTTAAAGACTTGAACATCGTAAATTATTTGAAGATAAAGTAATGAACAAAGGATTTATTTTATTAAATTGTGATCTTGGCGCTGAAGAATACATTGTAGATGAGTTAAAACAGATGCAAGTTGTTAGTCATGCATATCTTACTTTTGGAGCATATGACGTTATTGCAGAAATTCAAACAGAAGATCAAGAAGAATTTGCAAAAGCAATTGCAGCAATTAGAAAACTTTCCAGAGTTGTAAGCACAATGACACTAAATGTGACTAATCCCGAATAATTGTTATATGAGTTAATCTGGATTATTTTAAATTGCAAAAAATTGATTATGAAGGAACAGTTTGGGTACTAAATAATAACAACCCTCAACCACTATTAGATCATACTATTAACATTCTAGAAAAACATGGAGTTAAGCGTGAAGATATGGTGATAACAGAAACACCAACTGCAAAAGTAGGTGCAATAGTAGTTGAGATTTGGCCATATGAACTTGTTATAGGAAGAGTCAGAACAACTCGCAATGATTCATTTATCAGTGGTACTGAATTTAAAATCGAACTAAAGTTAGATGAGGACGGAAATTATACAGATTATCTTTGAAGAAAAAGAAAATTCAAAACATCATAATTGCTTTAATCGCTATTTTCATTATTGGATCAATTGCAACATATAGTTATTCAGTTGAACAAACCAAACAAAAAGGCCTACAGTTTGGAATTGAATTAGAACAAATTCAAGAAGAGGTTCAAAAGTTGCAAATAAAATTCTATTCTGAAAAAACTAGATGGAACGAAGGAGATATTTCAAAAAAAGAATTGTTGGAATATTATGAAAAACACTTGAAGGAGTTCAAAACAATAATTTCAAAATACGATGAATTAACACCACCAGAATTATTCAAGAGTTCAGTGGAATTGTTAAAGATCTCATCTGAAACTCAGTTAGAAAGCGATTCACAATTCATTGAATGGATGAAAACAGGAGATGAATCAGCAAAAATAAGATCAGATACGCAATTTCAAGAAGCTTTAGAATATGAGATGCTTGGATTAGTTGAATTTTATTCAGCTAAAACAGGTGTAAAAAATTATGATGAAGGAGAAAAGTTTGAAGCTCCACAAAGTGGTTTAACACAAAAAGTCATTCAAGTATCAGAAAATATGAAAAACCAATGTAATAAAGAATTTAAAAACGAATCAGGAGAATTTGATTCAGATAAAATAGAAATTGATTGGTTCAATTGTATCAATGAGGCAGAAAAATGGAAGATTGAGCATCTTCCTTAACTTTAAAAATTTTCAGTTATTCGATCTAAGACTATTAACAGTATCAGAAATTTGATATAAACTTCTTTAAAGAATATAATGCAAATAAATTATGAAAAAATTTTTTATTATTATAATTATTTTTGTTGGATTAATGCCATTAGCATTTGGTGAAGTATTTATCCAAAATGATCAGCAATACATAGGGGATGACAATGCACTTCACATTGTTGGTGAAATTATTAACAACTTAGAAGTTCCGTTAAACCAAATTAATGTTCATGTAACTTTACTTGATGAAGATGGAAACTTAATTGCAATAAAGGAAACAAGTTCCTTAGTAAATACAATCATGCCAGGAATGAAAAGTCCATTTGATCTTGTTTTAACAGATAATGAAGTGAAAAAAACAAAATCATATTCATTTGAATTAGATTACAAAGTTAGTCCTCCAAAAAATCAGGCCATAGATATTACTGAATCAGAGTTATCTAGAGACAATTACAATAATTTGATTATAACTGGAACTGTTACCAATAGGGGAGATATTACAGCCAACACTATAGCAGTGATTGTTACACTTTATGACAATGAAGGAAATGTTGCAGCAGTATCAAGAGTTCATCCAGAACCAGATTACCTAAGAGCGAATGATTATATGTTCTTTGTAGTATCTATACCTGATAAAATTCAAACCAATGGGATAAATGATTATACGTTGATTGCAGAATCAGAAGAGTATGCAGCTGTTCCAGAATTTCCTGTTGGAACATTTGTTTTGTTAGTAGGTACATTATTTGCATATATTGGGATCACAAAGTATTCAGGTAGAATCATACCAAACTTGATTTTTGTAACAAATCTAAAGTAGGAAAAATCTCTTCCATTAATTTTATTTTTTCTAGAGGTGTTGGTTTTGAAAATTTTACCTGAAAAGTAATTGTTAACATATCTTGATCAGTATGAGATATTCTAATAGAGTGAACAAGACGGTTTGTTTGAGATAAGAAATTTTTCCATTTTTGTAAATGTTCTGTTACTCGATTTACATTTTTTTCTACTTCAGAAAGACTAGTATCCAAATCAGTATCAAATAATCTAAACTTGACAAGAGGGACCATAATGATCCCACCCAAAATTTTATCGTGATTTTTTAACATAGATAAAATAATTTCTTCAGAATTTTCTTTTGGATAAATTTCACCATAATCAGGATCAAAATATCCCACAATCAATTTTTTGGAATCAAATATACGAAAATAACCTTCATCTAATTCTAATTTCCACAACATCTAGAAAATAATTTATGAATAAATAAACGATTTATCAAAGACAATTAAATAAACTAGGAAAAATAGAAAAAGTCATGGTAATTTCTAAAGAGAATAAGGATTTCATCGACAGTTTAATTGATTACTACATTAGTGAATCAGAATCATATAGACAGATTGCAGAAAATTTTGTTCCAGAGGTAGAATCTGTTCCAGACACTACATTTGGAATCATCACAGGATGTGTGTATTCTGGATTTTTACAAGCATACCAAAACCAACAGCTGACACCGAGTTTAGAAGATATGCGAGAATTTAATCAAATAATGAAAGAACAAGCCACTGTAATTAAGAAATCCATACTCGGAATATCTGAAGTACAAGTTGATGAAAAGGAATCAGAAAACGAGTCAGATCAAGATTCGGCAGAAAATAATTCATAATTTATTATTTTTAATTGTACAGTTATGATTACAAGAATTTTGGATTTTCGATAAAAACACCTACGTAGAAATTATAATAAAGTGGTTTTCAAAAAAACAGGAAATTAGTTACAGTTTAATTGTATTTGTAAGAAAAAGAATCATGAAGGTAGATGGAAGTAAAATCATCTTTGGTTTAGGAGTAGCCTCAGCTGTGGGGATAGCAGTATTTGCATTATATTTCTCAATTCGTTAAAGATAAATCATCAAAAAAATCAAACTGTGTATTGTCGGAAACAAATGAATTTAAAATTACACAGATAGTGGATAACGCTCAAATGGTTCAATTGACATTAATTGAAAATGTCACAACTGAGCCAGTTTCACAGAAACAGTTGATTATAGAAAATGTTTCAAAAAAACTTGATTCAGAAACTAAAGAACAGGTTATGCCATTACTAGAAGCAATATTGCAAGCTCAACCAACTATCAATATCAAAACCTATCAGCAAACACAAATCACAATAACAATGCCAAAATCAAGATATAATAATATGGGGAGGCCTCAAGTTGGAAATATTATTGAGGTGGATTTGAAAAAAATCTAAAGATGTGAATTTATTTCATCAATTGTATGTAATGGTAAAGAACAAGAAAAATCTTTACAAACAAAAACTGAAGTTTTTTCTTCAAAAGTTTTTCCAGCAAAGAAAGGAAATTCAGATAGATTTTCTAACTGAGTAGAATTTTGAATTGTAACCATGAAGGAATTAGGCAAATAGTTTGTAAGAAGAGATTTGCAGATCTCAGAATTTTCTGTGTTGATAATGGTAATTTCTACAGGTTTTTGTAAATAGATAGAAAGTGTGTTAAGCAAATATCCAAATCCAAATGGATTTTCAGCTGCCATTTGTGCCTGAGATTCCAGAATTTTGGTGACAATCTCAAGAAAATTTTGCTCTTGAGATAGATGATATAATCTAAGCATCACAAAAGCAGAAACAGAATTTCCTGAGGGCAAAGATAAATCATAATTGCTTTTTGGTCGAACGATTAGCTTTTCATGATCATCCGAAGTCATAAAAAAGCTATTGTTCTCGGAATCCCAAAAGTGATCTACTAAATGATGTCCCAGTTTCAAAGCTAGTTTAAGATATTTGGGTTCAGGTTCAATTTCAAATACATCTAATAATGCATTAACAAAATAGGAGTAATCTTCAAGATATCCATCAATTTTTGCAGTTCCGTTTTTGTAAGTTCGTAATAGTTTATCATCTGCAAAGAGATTACTTTCAATGAAGGCGATACAAGTTTTTGCAGCATTTAGATACTTTGGATCGTTTGTTACACGATAACCTTTTGCAAATGCGGTAATCATTAGTGAATTCCATGAAACTAATATCTTATCATCTAAACCTGGTCGTGTTCTCATTGAGCGAACTTTTAATAATTTTTCAGAACACGATTTTAAAATATCTTGAACCTTCTCTTCTGTAGTTCCAAAATTGAAAGCAATAGTTGAGATATTGAGATTGTTACAAAGGATATTATTGCCTTCCCAATTCCCCCCATCAGTAACATCATAATAAAGGCAAAAGAGATCAGCGTCACTGCCAAGAATTTCTTTAATTTCACTTTTCTTCCAAACGTAGAATTTTCCTTCAATTCCTTCAGAGTCTGCATCATAGGCAGAATAAAATCCACCTTCTGGCAAAGTCATTTCACGTAGTACAAAATCAAGTGTTTTTTGTAATACATCAAGATAGAAAGGATCTTTTGTTATTTGGTAGGCTTCTGCATAATTTACAGGAATCAAAGCATTGTCATAAAGCATTTTTTCAAAATGGGGAACCAACCATTTTGCATCAGTGGAATATCTATGAAAACCACCTCCAATTTGATCAAAGATCCCACCCTTTGCCATTTTGTTAAGAGTTTTGAGCGCAAATTCATTGAATTTTGAGAGGCCTGAAAGTTTAGCATAACGAAACAAAAACGAAATATTTGCAGCATTTGGAAATTTAGGAGCAGAGCCAAATCCACCATAAGTTGAATCACCTATTTGAAACAGATTCATGGCAGCCTCATCAAGTATAGTTCGTTCTAATTTTGCTGAAACTTTTGGAGTTTCGGTTTTATGTAGTGCATCAACAAAGCCCTCAGCAGATTTTTCAATATCTTTTGGTTTTTCTTTCCATGCTTGTGAGAGTTGCCTGCAAATGCTTCCAAATCCTTTACGTCCATAGGAATCCAATACAGGAAAATAAGTTCCAACATAGAATGGTTTTTGATCTGGAGTAAGAAAGATACTCAATGGCCAACCACCCTGACCTGTTGCTATCTGACAAACTTTTTGATAAATATCATCGATATCAGGTCTTTCTTCTCTGTCAACCTTTATGTTCACAAAATTTTCGTTCATAAATTTGGCAACTTCCTCATTTTCAAATGATTCATGTGCCATTACATGACACCAGTGACATGAGCTATATCCAATACTTAGAAAAATTGGCTTGTTTTCATCTTTTGCTTTTTTTAGTGTCTCATCATTCCATGCATGCCAGTCAACAGGATTGTGTGCATGCTGAAGCAAATATGGACTTGATTCATTTATCAGACTGTTTTCTGCCATAGTTAATCAAAATCGTTAGAATATTTGTACTTAATTGGTTTGTTTAGCCCCAGATACTTCGTCCTTCTGTTATTTCGTAAATCCTAACATTGATTTTTCCTAGTAATTTCATTTTTGATTTGTGGGCTTTTTTGTCATGACTGTAATCTTTTTTTTTAACTAGTTCTTCCAGGCGTTTTAATTGTTCCAGAGAGAGTTTTTTAAATTCATTTTTAGAGTCTGAAACAAGCCGTAATAGTTTAACTCTTTCACGATCTTCGTTTGAAATTTGAGTCATAATATGATGTAACGTCAGCCCTTTATTTTTCTAACGTCATAACAAACGGATACTTAGTTCATAACGGAACAGTAAAGACTATTTTTTAAAACCCAGAAAATTCTTGGAACCTATGAGAATCAAGAGATTTTTGTATGTCTAAGTTAATAACTAATTCGTGGTTGTTGATGAATTTGTCTATGCGAATCGAATTTTGTCAACTAAGAATCAGATCGTGGTGGGAGTAATCCTACGCCATGACATCTTGAATCACTACATTTTTGTTTATCAAGAATCTCCGTAGTTAACGTTTTTCCCTCATATTCAAATATAACCTGTTTTCCACAAACTCTGCAATTGCCAGTTCCAACTGTCATTATGAAATTATACATCTTTACTAAGAATTAAGGATTCTATACAGCAATTAGACACAAATTCCACAATAACCCATCTCTCTTAATCTCAAAAATCAAATCATTCTATGATAGACATCAGAGAGTCAATAGAGCAATCTATTGACAAATGTAATGGAGATTTGGATTTATGACCATCCTGAATGCAAACAAATGGAAAGCAATAGCAATGTTGTATGAGAAAACTTTTGAGATCTACATCTCATTGTCTTCAAGAATTCAAGACAACGTATTTCCTGAAATTGTCAATATCTCCAAAGATGCAATGAATGATAATGACGTATCACCATATGTAGATGAAATTAAAGAAACTACCAAAGAGGTACATCAGAAAATATCTTTCATTGCAGAAAGATTCAGTAGCTTGCATCTGGATGCACATGAAACTGCAGGTAAAATGTATGAAGAAGTAGGAGATTTACAAAATGCAGCTGAGATGTATATGCACTCCTATGACTATTGTCAAGACAAATCTGTTGAGATCTTTGAGATGCTTGCAAAAAAAACATAAATCATAAAAAACTCAATCCACTCTATATTCAGTAATGGAATGATTGTTTGTTTTTCTAAATAATATTACATCTATTCCCATTCTTTTTGCATTTTATTTGACTTATAGACACCTATTGTCATTTTTACCATGTTTTAACACGGCTATTACACGGCTATTAAGAGATGGATTAGTCTACTTGGTTTACATTCCATTAACTCATATGGGATTCAATTGAATTGAATAATATCCAACGGGTGTTGAAACTGTCAGCAATGACAAATCCAATGGTCAGAGGTTGGGCTATCCTAAGCAATAGACCAATCTCGCTTTTACACTAATTTTTCCTAAAAATCAACTCAAGACTACGTACTAGTGCGAACTCACCCTCCTTGATTTCAAAAATATCTTAGAGTGATATGATCTTCTCTCAGATAAAGTCAAAGGTATTGGAAAGTATGAAAGATCTCAGGAAAAAATCAGAGGGCTATTCAACATCCATGAAGACCATGCCTACCAACTAACACCAACATAACAGACACCCTACTCTCTAATTCTGAGAAGCATAAGATTTAGTCAACTTTGAATGTGCGAATCTTAAAATTTCATGCTTGATTTTTAAAATTATGGAAAAAATGCGTGCAATGGTACTTTCTGAATGTGCTGCGATTGAAACAAACCCATTGAAACTAACTGAGATAGATAGGCATGAAATTCAAAGGCCAAATGAGATTTTACTAAAAATTGAAGCATGTGGAGTTTGCCATTCACAGCTTCATGGAATTGAAGGAGATTGGAAAGACATAGGAATTCCACCAACTCTTCCAACGGTTCCAGGTCACGAAATAGTTGGAAAAGTAGTTCAGATTGGAGAAAGTGTTACTAAATTCAAAGTTGGAGATAGGGCAGGAATTACTCCACTTCTTGAGACATGCAAAGATTGTCAATATTGTAAAGTAGGAAAAGAGAACCTTTGCGAATCATCAACAATAACAGGAGAATCTTTCAAGGGTGGATATACAGAATACATTACAGTGATAGAGGATTTTGCAACCAAAGTCCCAGAAAGTATGAAACCAGAATATGCTGCACCATTATTTTGTGCCGGAATCACAGCATACAAAGCAGTTAAAGCTGCAGAACCAGAACTACATAAAAAAATTGGAATTTTTGGAATTGGTGGAGTTGGCCACATGGCAGTTCAATTTGCCAAAGTAGAAAATTGTGATGTGATTGCATTTTCTAGAACTCAAAATCATCTTGATGTTGCAAAAAGATTAGGTGCAATGGATGCAATGACTTTTTCTGAAAATCAAGAAGAGTTCCTAAATAAATTAAAAGAAAAACATGGAATGTTAGATGCTGCCATAGTTTTTGCACCAGCAGATATTGTTACAGATACTGCGATAAAATCAGTAAAGAAGGGAGGATTGATTGTAATTGCAACAGTTGGAGAAAACCTAGCATTTATGGCATTTGAAGAAAAGACAATCAGAGGAACTCTAATAGGTACAACAAAAGACATGGAGCAAGTCATAAAGATATGTGATGAAAAAAATATTGAAGTGATTTCTCAAACATTTCCATTAGAAAGTGCAAATGAGGTGCTCAAAAAATTAAAAGATTCAGAAATTGAGGCAAGAGCAGTTTTAATTCCTTGACTTTGGGCTTAAATATTGGAGAAATTGATTTTTTGATATGAATTGTAAGAGATGTCATCATACAGACGAAATACATATTCTAAATGAAGATAGTAGTTCAATGATCAAGGCAGGTAAATGTCAAATCCCAACCTGTACATGCCAACAATTCTTGGATCCAATCGAAAAGATTGATGAAGATCTGTTGTAACGATTCATATATCAAAATCTTTTCAGATAAATTATGGACAAACACAAACCATCAGATGAAATGATTCAAGACCTGGACAACATATTATCAAAACTTAATGCTATGGAAATTGTTGCATCAGATGATTATCAAAAAAATTCAATTAAAATTATGAGAGCTCTGGTAGAAGGCCAAATGCATTCAATTAATGAATTTCAGCATTTGAAAAAGGCGATAGACTTGTTAATGTTGCAATTGTTTGATGTACAAAACAAAGTCAAGAATTAAGCTTTGTATCGCTTATTCCACAACCAGTGCAACGATATAGAGTAGATTTTTCAAGAATTTTTTCAGATTTCATTTCAGAGCCACAACAAGGACAAGAAAATTTTTTTGGCTCTAAACTTGGTTCTTCCGTTTTTTGAACAACATAATCAGGTTTTACCTCAGGAATATCAGCAGAATTACAAGGTGGTGTATAGTGAGTCATTATCTTATTGATTACATTTTGTCTGTAATTACTATTTGATTCAAACAAAGGCAATATAGCAAGATACAAAAATTTTTCAGACTTTGACTGTTTGACCCAACATTTGAAATGTGAATTTTGAGCAAAAAAAGACTTGTCATCAGTCTTTTCACAGTCGCCAACATAAACGATATTGAAATTGTCCTTGTCTCTAGAAAAGATCAAGTATACCAGTTTTTCCATTGGAGGTCCCCATTCATCAAGAGGGATAGGTCCAAGAAATTCATACTGGAGAATTTGAATGCTCAATGAAGGTATTTTCTACTACCTTCTTTTCTTTTTTTCCCAAAAACTATACTAACACCACTAATTTGATCGCAAAATCCAAACTTGAAAAGATTAAATTCAAGAGTTATGGATTTTTTGTAAATGACAAAGTATGGTAATAACGCACAAGCAGGATTTGCTATGATTGTGGTTGCCGCAAGTCTTGCAGCAGTTGGTCTTATAGGATTAGCAATTGGTGAAGATGTACTCTTTTCAGATGACATGCAAAGAGCCAATACAGCTCATTTCAATGAGTGTAAGGAGAATGATTTCAAACTTGATGGTTGTGAAAAATACTGGGATAGAATTAACACCGAAATCTCAGGAATTTTTGTAGACTTGGATAAGTAAAATTAGTATCTGTTTTTAAAATCATCTAGCATGTTTTGATTTTTTGTTAGTCTATTCATGGCATAAAATGCACCACCAACAATTCCTGCTTGATAAAAGGTATACAAGAAAACACCTGATGATGTAGGATCAGATTTTGTAAAACTTAAAACAAGCATCGTAAAGAATACAAAGGTTCCAACAAATGTTACCATTCTATTTAAAAATCCAAAGTTCATTCCAACAATTCTTTTGGAAGCTGCTGCCATCAATGTAATGCTAGTAATTATCAGGAAAGTTGCTCCACCATTTACTATGATAAATGAATTTAACCAAACCAAAAGTCCATCTTCTAAAATTGTAACATCAGGCATCAGACTACCGCCGTTTATGGCAAAGTTCACAGAACTAAACATGCCACCAATAACAAAAAAGAACAAGAGAAGTTTTATGCTTGATCTTTTTAATGCACTACGAATTTCTGAAGGTTTGACTGCTCGTTCTGTAATTCTAACCCCATAAAGAACTCCTACCGCCATAGCAGGAATGAACATTATATTGATCAGAATAGGAGATTCCTTGTTGATAGCCTCAATTTGAGGATGAAAAACTAGAAATAAAATAACTGCCAGGAAAGCAGCCGTACCAAATAATATCAAACCCAGATGTTTGTGACTAGTGGACTCAGAGACACTATTCCAATTGTACATCTTTTAAATTGTCAAGAAAATCATTAAAGACCTAATCAAAAAATCATTTGGTCAAATTATCAATTCTGTTTACCCTTTTTAGCAGAAGCCAAGTAGATTCTTCATGAAGTGGTTAACCCCATTAGTCATACTAGGCATCACTATCTTGATTTTTGGATTAATATTCCATCTTCAAGGACAATCAGTGATAGGACCAGAATCCTCGTTTATGTATTCTAATCCAGATTGGATTACTTATGGTATTCAAATTACAATATTAGGAATAATCATAGTTGCTGTAGGAATTGGAATGAGTATAATCAAAAGAAATTAGTTTATCACACGAAGGGTAATGGTACTTCTGATGTTTTGGAGTTTTCTAATTTTAGATATAATTATTTCATTCATTTGTGAAGGAGTGTCAGTGACAAATTCAGCAACAACATCATAACTACCGTAAGTTATCATACAATCTTTGACTTCGGGAATATTTTTTAGCTGTGAATAAAGTGATTGCTCCTCTCCAATTTCACAACTAATTAACATGTACGCTTTGTCCATCTCAACTATATTTTCTTAAAAATACACTAACTTAAAGACATCTAAAGAATTATTTCAGTAAAACAGATCTCAAAAACCTGCAATTATTGGATCTTTTGGTTTCATTATTTCTCTTAACAGGATTGTTGCAAAAGAACCTCGAGATAATGAAAACTCTACTGTAGTATCATATGATGAATTGTCAGAACAATGGATTGCAGTTTGCCTAAAACCTCCCTCACTACTTACTTCCTGCATCTCTTTTATGAAAAAGTCTTTTGGGGCAATTTCTTCCTGTTCCAGTATTTTGGAGATTTGATAATCAAATCTTGTTTTTTTGTAATATGAGTATCCAATAAAGGGTAATGCTAGCCATTGATCTAATCCTTTCACATATTTTCCAATTATGCCATGAAAATCAAAACAAACATCACCTGGTTGTGCTTCAAACAGATTTTCACCATCAGAAAAGGCTGAACTTAGAGACTGATTAAAGAGAAAAGACTGGTAGGCCTGAATGTAAAATCTTCGCAATGATATCGGAATAGAGCGAATTGCACGAAAGACATCATCATGTTCAATTATTTCTTTTAGAACAATTCTTTCAATATCCATTTGATATGGAACCTGGTCAAAATATTTTTCATAGTTTTCCTTATCAAAAAGTTTTTCACGAATCTCAGTATTTTCTTTTGAATCATAAGGAGATGTAAAAGATAAAATCAATTCAACAGCTTTTTTGAAATCTTTCTGCAAAATTGCCTTTCCAATCAGATGAGTTACAGGTCTTTTTGAACCAAATCGTTGATAGCCATAAAAATTCAGAATTTTATTATATTGAGTAAAAGAAGACAAATCATTAGAACAATCAGAGATTTTAATTTTGAAATGATTTGATACCATATCCTTTTTTGACAATGGTTTTTTTACAAAGCCAATTTTTTCAAGAGAGTACTTGTCAGTTGAAAAATTTTCAATTATTTTTCCTTTTTTTCCAGAGCAAACAAATTGTTCTGTTATGGCAGATGCATCTTTTAGTCCTAGAGCCTTTAATCGAATTCCTTTTTTTCTAAAAACATCAGATAAAGCATGGTTAGTGTCAATCTTTTTCTTTTTTAGTTTGTATACGGCATAACCTTCTTGATCATTAATGGAGTTTTGGGCTCTTTGAGAAATTAATTCAGTTACTTGAAAATCTTCAGGTTCAACTCTAATTTTCCCTCCAATTCCGTTAAATTCTGTACTGTAAACGGTAATACCTATTTCATAATCTAAATTTGGTATCACTCTATTGTCACTGTAACAAATTTGCTAATTGCTATATCAGGAGATTGTGCTCCAAGTAGAACTTTGTATGTTCCAGGTATAGCATCTTCTGACGCTGTAATAGTTGCGAGTATTGATCGAGGAGTATCAAAATCTAATTGAAATGTTTTAGGAATATCATTAACAAGGTCGATTTTCAAAAACTCATGAGTTGTAGATAGAATTAATGAAACATTCAACATGTCTTTTTGTGATTTAGGGGATACAACAAAGTCTAGGTGTTGTGAATCTCCAGGTGTAAGAGTTAAGGAATCAAATTCTAGTTGAATTTCAATTGGTAATGGGACAGAGGTATCAACGACTCCAATGTTATTTTCAACCCATTCAGTAAACCAAATTTTTTCACCATAAATTGCAAAGTCGAAGATTTGAGCTACACCACAATTATCTAACATCACACCAGTTCCAGGATCACAATCAGCCCAGTAAGGATTCTTTGAAGGGATATGATATTCTACAAGAGATTGGGATTTTGGATCCATTACAGAAATGTTGTTTGCAGTTTGTTCATTAAAAACAAGGCGTCCTTGCTCATCAACTTCAATCCAATAGGGTCTCGAAATGGGGGACTTGACTACACCTGTTTGATTCCCATAGGTACTAAGTTGTGGTTCAGCTGTAACATATTGAGTAAATTGTTCAGTGAAAGGATCAAAACTAAAGAAGAAAGATGATGTAGTGTCTGCTAACCAAATAGTTCCATCATCAGTTACCACAGCGCCGTTTGGAGTAAGTAGTTCTGGTGGTAATCGATAGACTTGTACAAAATCAAGTAAAGGAAGAAATTGTTCACCAGAATTTGCAGCTAAGTCAAGATACCCATTTTGATTAAATTTTACTAAAACTCCACCTTGCTGGAAAACCCAATTTGTAAACCAAATATTGTCATTTACATCTACTGCAAAATCTGCGGTTACAGAATTATCAATAGGTGATGGAATGCTAAGATAATTTATTTCGCCACTAGAGGGATTGGGATCTAATAATGTTAGTTTATTTCCAGTAAAATCATTGATAATAATTTGAGAGCCATCAATTTGGAGTTTTTGTGGTAAAGAGTTTCCTTCAGAAGGATATGCTATTCTCTCATATTTCTCATCAATAGTTGAAAATTTCCATATTGAATCAAATCTTTCATCAGTGAACCACACAGAACCATCGGGGGCATAATCAATTCCCCACATCATAGAACGTTCACCTGATGGCCACAAAGGATTGTCATACTCTGTAAATCTTTCAGTAAATGGATCAAATTTTGCTAGGTTGCCAGTATTTGTTTGAGCGAACCAAACGTTTCCATCATAATCTGTTACAATTGCCAATGGATTTGTACATGGTGTTGGAATTGAGAATTCTTGAACATAATCAGTAGACTTTGCATCACCAGAACCACAAAACTGAGCACGTTGATCATCAGGAAAATTATCAGCTGGAGTTCCAGTAATTGTAAACTCTGGATTATCTTCAGGAGGAGGCTGCATCATGCTTTGTAGTCCAAAACCTGAAGTTACCATAATTCCACCAAAAAATAAAACCACAAAGAGTCCTCTCTTCTTCATATCTCAAAAAATATCTAGCCGTGTTATATCTTATTCCCAACAAGTTTGTAAGTTATAGTAGTTTTAGATCACCAGTTATTTTATCAATCAGGTTTTCAGGAGCTGGACCAATTGAGATGCATGTTGTTGTCCCGGGAGCTATCTGTGTATGTCCAGCATCTGTGACTTCAGACCATGGGAGATTCAAATCAATTGCATGTCTTTTTATTTCTTGTAAATCTTTAATGCCAGAAACTTTGAGAACTACCTTCTCTTGTCCATTCAACCACTCATTGTACCATTCAGGATGAGATTTTCTCACATGTTCTGAACCAAGCACGCAAGCATGTCCTACTTGTGCAGCTATTTTTCCTTTTCCCATTTCAAGATCAGTTCTAACGACAATTACTTGTTTGATATCCCCCATACAGTAATCAAATACAGGCTTTATGAAAAACTTTTGAGTTAAATAATTGACAAAGAAACAAAATCTATGAACTTTGATGTTGTAGTCGCTGGAGGAAGTGTTGCAGGATTATTATGTGCAAGAGAAGTTGCTTCAGAGGGATTTTCAGTACTTGTGATTGAAGAAGATTATGAGATAGGGACCCCTGAACATTGTGGCGGATTAGTTAGTATGGCAGGATTAGAAGAATTAGGAGTAATCCCATTTAGAAAAACTTTTGATCATATGATAGAATCTGCTGAAATCACAGCACCGAATGGTAATAGTTTTACAATTCATTCAGAGAAACAAAAAGTAGTTGAAATTAGTCGAAGAGAATTAGATAAGCAAATAGCTTTTCAAGCTCAGAAAAATGGTGCAGTTATCAAAGTGAGAACAAGCTTTCAGGAGATCACAGACGCTGGGATTAGAACAAATGAAGAGATGATTGATTGTAAGATTTTTGTTGATGCGAGAGGAGTTTCGTCACTTGTACACAAAGACAGAACTGGAATTTTATTATCAGCACAATACGAAATTTACGCAGATTGGATTAAGAAAGGAAAAGTAAAAGTAATGTTTGATCAAGAAAAATATCCCGGATTCTTTGCATGGGTTATTCCATCGAATGAAGGCAAAGGCAAAGTGGGGGTTGCTGGAAGAGGAATCAACATAGCTGAAACATTAGATAAGATTCTTGAAGAAAAAGGAAATTATTCAACAATTAGAAAAATTTTTGCCCCAATCTGGATAAAAGGTCCTATTACAAAGTTTGTAGAAGGAAAAACAGTAATTGTTGGAGATGCTGCAGGACAAGCTAAACCAACAACTGCAGGGGGGATTTTTACTAGTGGAATGGGAGGAGTTTATGCCGGACAAGCAATATCCAAGTTTTTGAAAACAAATAACAGAACAGATCTTGAACAATATCAAAAAAAATGGACAAAAAGATTTGGTAAAGAATTTACAAAACAGGTATTTGCAAGAAAAATTTTAGAGAGAGTAGATAATAAAACAATCAATAAACTATTTGAGTCAATTACACCAGAGATCGTAAAAGAAATTTCGGAGAAAGATGATTTTGATTTTCATACTAGTTCCATTATAAAATTACTAGGATTGAAAGGTTCGATTAAAACTGCACAAACTCTAATTGGTGGAGAGTTGAAAAAATTACTTAGCTAAAATGTGCTCAAATTCTAAGCAAGGTATAAATGATGTTGGCAGAAAATCGGGGTATGTCATCTACGATTTCATTACCAACATGTAGTTGTTGTCACAGACATATTATGCCTAATGATAAATGTGTAAAATTCAATTGTCCTAATTGTGGTGTTGATTTAATTTGGAGATGTCAAAGTTGCAGAGAAGCAGCAAGAAACTATACTTGTTCTTCATGTAATTTTCAGGGACCTTAAGAAAATGGCACAATTATTATTAATCGCAAAAATTCTTCCTAAAGACATTGAAGTAGACTTGGACAAACTAGCAGAATCTATTAAGTCATCACTAAAAGAAGGAATTATAATGAAAAGACATATCAAAGAACCATTGGCTTTTGGATTAGAGTTTCTAAAAGCAGAATTCGTCTTAGAGGATAAGGAGGGACAAATGGATTCATTAGAAAATTCTGTTAAATCTACTGAGGGTGTCAGTGAATTAGAAGTTCTCAATATGAGTAGAATGTCAGTTGACATGAAATAGGTGATTTTTTGGTACGTAGAGAAGAACCTTTGCAAATGCGAATTGCAGAAGCAAAGCAAAGAGATGTGGGTAAAAAACGGGCTAGAATTGGACCTGAAGCCATGGATTTTCTCAAAGTCACTCCTGGTGAGATTATTGAAGTGATGGGTTCAAGATCTAGTTGTGCAGTTGTTTGGCCAGTTGACGAAGATGAGAAATTTCCAGATATCATACGAGTTGATGGACAAACAAGAAAAAATGTTGGTGCATCACTAAATGATATTGTAAAAATTAGAAAAGTGGCATCAAAGATTGCAAAAATAATTTCCCTAACTCCTCTAAATGATTCTGTTACAGTTGACAAAGAATTTACAGATTTTGTTAAAAATAGATTGAAAGGATTGCCAATTACTCATGGTGATGAAATTTCTGTAATGATATTAGGAAATTCTATGGACTTTAAAATTACAAAGACCGCTCCGAAAGGAGTAGTTAAAATAGATCGAACTACAATTCTTAAAATTTCAGCAGAAACTGCAGTCGATAGAAAAGTTCGAGTGACATATGAAGAAGTTGGAGGACTTAGGGAACAAGTTAAAGCAATGAGAGAGATTGTAGAGCTTCCATTAAGACATCCTGAGTTGTTTACAAGATTAGGAATTGAGCCACATAGTGGAATTTTACTTTACGGACCTCCAGGATGTGGAAAGACGCTACTTGCAAAAGTTCTTGCTAGTGAATCAGAAGCTAACATGTTTTTGATTAATGGTCCAGAAATTATGAATAAGTATTATGGTGAAACAGAAGCAAAAATTAGGGAAATTTTCAAAGAAGCTAAAGACAACTCTCCAAGTATAATCTTCATTGATGAGATTGATGCGATTGCACCAAAAAGGGAAGAAGTTTATGGTGATGTTGAAAAAAGAGTTGTTGCTCAATTGTTGGCATTAATGGATGGCCTTACTGACAGAGGAAATGTCATTGTACTTGGTGCTACAAACAGACCAGAAGGTGTTGATCCAGCACTTAGAAGACCGGGTAGATTTGATAGAGAATTTGAGATAACTGTACCTAACGAAGATGGGCGGTTAGAGATTCTTATAATTCACACAAGAGGAATGCCGGTAAGTGACGATGTAGATCTAAAAGATTTGGCATCAGAACTACATGGATACACAGGTGCAGACATTAAATCACTTTGTAGAGAAGCAGCAATGAAATCAATCAGGAGATATCTGCCAGAAATAGATCTTGAAACAGAAAAAGTTTCTTCAGAAGTATTGCAATCAATGCAGATCAAGTTAATCGACTTTTACGATGCAATGCATGAGGTAGTTCCTACAGCAATGAGGGAATTTTATGTTGAAAGACCAAAAGTCTGGTGGAAAGATGTTGGAGGATTAGACAAGATCAAAAAAGCATTAACAGACAACCTCATTGTAGCAATGAAAGAGCCAAGCAAGTTTACAAAGATGGGGGTAAAACCACCAAAAGGTGCTCTGATTTATGGACCTCCAGGATGTGGAAAGACACTACTTGGACGAGCGGTTGCTACTGAAACTGGTGCAAACATGATTTTAGTTAGAGGTCCTGAAATCCTTTCAAAATGGATTGGAGAGTCTGAGAAAGCTGTTAGAGAAATATTCAGAAAAGCAAAAGCAGCAGCACCGTGTGTAGTAATTTTTGATGAACTTGATTCACTAGCACGTTATAAATCAGGAGAAGGAGGACCAAGTGAAAATGTTCTAAGTCAATTGCTAACAGAAATAGAAGAAGGTATTTCTTCACGAGTTGTAGTAATTGGAATTACAAACAGACCAGATATTTTGGATAACTCCTTGTTAAGAACAGGAAGACTAGACTTGGTTCTATATGTTGAGCCTCCAGATGAAAAAGGACGATTAGAGATTATCAAGATTTTAACAAAAAATATGCCATTAGTAAATGATGTAAAATTACAAGAGATTGCGGTAGCCACACAAAACTATACTGGTGCAGATTTAGCAGCACTTTGTAGAGAAGCAGCAGTCCAAGCGATGAGAAACAATTCGTCAAAAATTTCAAGCCAAGACTTTGCAAATGGTTTGAAACAAGTTAAACCATCTATTACTAAAGAGGTTGATCAATGGTACAACACTATAAGAGAAAGTATATCTAATGTTGTACCTAAGACAGGAGATAAATCATTCTACGGATAAAAATGGCAATTCCAATACGAAATATAGTATATGACAAGATAAAGGAGGTAAATGCCTTAACAGATGTTAAGCTTTTTAAAATCTTAATAAAAGAAGGATATGTACTTCCTGAAGACAAATTCAACAAAATACTTTTAGATTTAGAAATTCTTGGTCTTATCACAGTAGTATGGATTACAAAAGATGAGCGTAGGATAGAGATTGTTGTTGTTGAAAAAGAGATAGACAAAATTGAAGAACAAAATAAAGAAATGATTGAAAAAGATTATGAAGCAAGTTTCCCAGGTTTTGAAAAATAACTACTTAGAATAGAGGGAAATGAAATGCAGCATCCAATGCAACTGCTACAAAAATTATTGTAAGATATGGAGCGGTGACTTTGTATGCTTTCCAAGCAAATTCAGATGTAGGATTTTTTGTTAGATTATAGTGATATGCAAGCATCAATCCACCAGAGACTATTGCAATTATTGTATAAACAATTCCCATTCCATTCGGAATAAATGAAAGTATCAAAGAATAAGGAATTAAAATTATTGTGTTTCCTAAAATGAACTTTGATGTTTTTTGCATACCAATTACAACAGGTAACATTGGAATTTCAGCTTGTGCATATTCATCTTTAATCTTCATTGCAAGACACCAAAAGTGAGAAGGAGTCCAAACAAATACCAAGAATCCAACTAAGAATCCTAACAAATCCATACTGCCAGTAGCTGCAGACCATCCAGCCCAAGCTGCAGCACTACCAGCAATTCCGCCAATTACGATGTTTGAGGAGTTTCGACGTTTTAGCCAAACTGTATAGATAATCACATAAGAGAAGATACCAACAGCAATAAAGAAAGCAGATACTGGATTTAGAGCAAAGTAGCCATAGATTACAGAGACACAGCTTACAACTAATCCATAAATGAAAACATGAGATGCTGCCATTCGTCCAGAGGGAATAGGTCTTTTACTGGTTCTGGTCATTTTGGGATCAATGTCTTTGTCATAATAATGATTTAGAGCACTGGATCCTGCAGATGCCAATGTTCCTGCAATAATTATGTGCAAGTATGACCAATAATCGAGTTCAGGGACACCATCAACTAATTTACTTGCTGCATACATCGAAGTAACTGCAGTAATAACTAAAAGGACAACTATCCGGGGTTTGGATATTTCCATTATTTCTTTAAATCCCAATCTCATTCTATCCTATTCCAAAGCCATTTAATTTCTTCGTCTTATGTGATCCGTAATGTTTCAAAAGGAATAAGTATCTCAGTCCTACCAGCTACTTGAATGAGTAATTGGGACCTCATGATGCCAGGAATGGGACTAACTGCCATAGGCTTGGCTGGCGTTGTTTTATCTTATGCTGGAATTGCACATACATTCATTGATGGTTTGCATGCCCTGAGTGGGCTTGTCATGTTTATAGGACTAATTTTCTTAGCAGTAGGCATCTTAGATGGAGGTATTTCAACCAGTAACAAAGCCAAAGCAACAACTTTGGTAGTTTTGGGAATTGCATTGTCATTTGGATTGTATGCTTTAGCAACCATGAACACATCAGCCTTTACAGTTACATTAGCAGGAATTTTAATGGCAATTGGATTCCCAGCAATCATCATAGCATATCTAGCAATGAAGCATCCAACTATAGTAAAACCAGTTGGTGCCATTGTTGGAATGGCAGCTGCAACAGGAATTATCATGTGGTTTGCATTTGGATTCGTGAGTCCTGATACATCCATGATTCCTCAGCAAGTTGGAGTTGAAGAACCAACCCAAGAAATTGAGCCAACAGGATCAATCTTTGCAATACAAATTTTAGAAGGATCATCTGAAGAAGGAAACCCTGATTATGAACCGGGTGTCGCAGTTGTTACACAAGGATATACAATTGAATGGACAAATGTAGATTCACTTGCACATACAGTTACTAGTGCAGTGGACTATGGAGACACATTTGATTCTAGTATAATGAATGCAGGAGATGTCTTTACGTTAGATACAACTAATTTGGAAATAGGGGAATACGAGTATTTGTGTATTATACATCCTTGGATGGTTGCAACATTGATTATTGAAGAATCAAAAGAAGCAATCAAAGTAACAATTCCTGAAGGTGCAGCAATTCCTGAAGAAGAACAAATATTTTATGATCCTCAAATAATTGATGTAACAGTTGGTACCACAGTTACCTGGAAAAATGTAGATAATACAATGCATACAGCAACTTCAGGTAATCCAGATGGCGGTGCAGATGGAGTGTTTGATTCAGATATAATGTCAGCAGGAGACAAATTTGAATTTATATTTACAGATGCAGGAAGTTATGATTATTATTGTATTTTACATCCATGGATGATTGGAACAGTAAACGTAGAATAGATTTGCAGAAAATCATCTTATCACAATCAGACAAAAAAATTCTAATTGAGCATGCAGAAAATGAAAAACCCAATGAATCATGTGCCATACTATTTGGCAAAGACAACCTTGTCTCAGAAGTATTTTTAACAAAAAATATCGAGGAATCATCAGTAAATTTTACAATTTCAAATGAGCAGTTGATTGAAGGATACAATATTGCAGAAGGAAAAAAAGTAGAAGTGATAGCTATCTTTCATTCACATCCTAATTCAGACGCATACCCTTCAAATACGGATAAAAAATTCATGCACAGCAATCCAGTAGTATGGATAATTTATTCTGGTATTAACAAAGATTTCAAAGCATACTTTCTTGAATCGGACATAATACAAATTCCAATTGAAGAGAAATAATTCAAGATTTTAAGCTAAAAGTTGCACTTTTACCATCTGCATTATTGAGAATGGATTTGTCTGGTGAAATAATTTTACCAAGTACATTTACAGGAGATGCAGGAGTAATATCTCCTGGTTTCCCAATAGGAGTAGAGCCATAAAATAAGCATATTGCTTTTCCAGTAGGCCAATAAGCAACATCATTTAGTTGAACCAGTGACTTTGAGTTTTCTTCGGGTTGTGCAATTGGAGACTTTGAAGTATAGATTTCATCACCCCAAACATTCAGATCAACTGTAAAGGGTAATTTTTCAATAAAGTCATTAACGGTTTTTGGTGAATAAACATCATCTAATTCTAAAATTATGAGTGATGAGTTTGAAATTTTGACTTGGACTGTATGTTTCATAAATTTGTATGATCTTTGAATTAAATATCCCTTTTTTTAACATTAATTATGGAAATTCATGTATACGATACATATGTCAAAGCAGCAGATGGTCATACCATACACTTTGATGTTATCACTGGTGAAAAAGATCATGATAAAGCTCTCACATATGGTAAAGAGTGGTTAAAATCAGTTGGTGAAGAAAAAGCAGAAATGACAACAAACGAATGCCAGTTCTGCCATTCACAAAATGCACCAGAACCTGTTGAACAGGCAATTAAGGAAAAAGGCTACTTTATTCAAAAAATGGAAGGTTGTCCTTAAACACTTTTTTTACTTTTTCTAAAAGACTATATTTCTTAGATTAATTGATGTGTAGGTAACATGTCAAAACACAAGTATTCAAAGTGGACAGTTGAAGGAGATAAGAAAACAAAATGGATTTGTGGATGTTTTCAAACAGCAGACGACTATTTCAAATTCTGTAATATACATAATGATACTTTGAAAAAAGCAATTCAAGCTCAAGTTGATGAATTAGATATGACACTAATTGTTGAAGATAAAGATTAGATAGCAAGGATTGCAACAAAGGCAGATACAAAGACAATGGCAATTGTATTGAGCAATTTAATTACAGTGTTAAGTGCAGGTCCTGCAGTATCTTTGTAAGGGTCACCAATAATATCACCTACAACTGAAACTTTATGTATTTCAGAGCCTTTCTCTCCTTTCATTTCAATGAGTTTCTTTGCATTATCCCATGCACCACCAGTGTTTGCCAAGTGATATGCCAATAGGATTCCAGTAATAACTGCACCCATTAATAATCCGGCTACGGCAGTAGGACCTAACAAAACTCCTAAAATTATTGGAGCAGTAATTGCAACAATTGCAGGTTTCCAGAGTTCTTTAATTGAAGCAACTGTGGCAATATCTACACATTTAGCATAATCTGGTTTTGATGTTCCTTCAAGAATTCCAGGATCTGCTTTGAATTGTCGTCTAACTTCGTCTACCATTTTTCCTGCGGCCCTTGAAACACCGTTAATGAGTTGACCTGTAATGATGAACGGAATCAAACCGCCTATTAGTAAACCAACAATTATTGAAGGATTTGTCAAACTATAATCTAAAACCATATCTTCGAAGATGTGTGCAGCTTCAAACTGAAATGCCTGAAGCATGGCCAGAGCAGCTAATGCAGCACTTGCAATAGCAAATCCTTTGGTAACTGCTTTAGTGGTATTTCCAACTGCATCTATTTCATCTGTGACTTTACGATTTTCTTCGCCCATTTTAGTCATCTCAACAATACCACCGGCATTATCTGCAATTGGACCAAACGCGTCAATACTAAGAACAATTCCTGCAAGACTCAACATTGCCATTGCAGTCAATGCTGTTCCAAAGATTCCATAGAGTATTGGATCTTCACCTTCGGGTGCTGCACTAGATGCAAGACTGTAAGATAGCATAATTGCAACGACTAATGCAATCATAAATGGTCCCGTTGATTGCATGCCTTTGATAATTCCCATTAATGTTAATGATGCATAACCCCATTTTGCAGAGTCTGCAATTTCCTTTACAGGATTTTTTTTGTAGCTGGTGTAATAGTTAGTAATTTTTTGAATTATAGGAACTAAAATAACTCCAATTACAGTAGAGCCAAATAAAGCATATGCTACTGGAGATTCATCAATGAATTGTGTAATAAATACAAAGTTCAATCCAATTGCAATAATTGCTGAAACATAAAATGAACGATTAAGAGGCTTCATCACATCTTTAACATTCTTAGATCCAACTATTACAACACCAATAATGGATGCAATCATTCCAGCAGAACCAATTAAAAGTGGATATAGGAAAAAGTTTGGCGCACCAATTAATGCTGCAATTAGTAATGCCGCAAGTACTGTGATAATATAAGATTCGTAAATATCAGAACCCATTCCTGCTGCATCGCCAACATTATCTCCTACATTATCTGCAATAGTTGCAGGGTTTCTAGGATCATCTTCAGGAATATTTACCTCAACTTTTCCTACCAAGTCTGCGCCCATATCTGCTGCCTTTGTAAAAATACCGCCACCAATTCTAATGAATAATGCAATAAGACTAGCACCAATTCCAACACCTGCTATTGTGATTGGATCTGGATAAATCATGTAAAGACCAGTAATTGCTAATAATGCCATTGCAGGAACCGCAAGTCCAACTGTAGCTCCACCTCTAAAGGCTAGAGCAAATGTTTTTCCCAATCCATTACTACTCATATTTGCTGTTCTTACTGCTGCTTTTACTGTAATTTTTAATGAGATTATTCCTGCAACTGCTGAAAGTGTTGCTCCGACAGCAAATGCAATTCCGTTTGAAGGCTGTAAGAATGCACCAATAATTACAGTCAGAGCAATTGCAACTGGAATTATAATTTTCATTTCACGTTTTAGAAATGCTGCTGCCCCTTCTTTGACAGCATTTGAAATATCCATCATTTCTTTTGTTCCAGCAGGTTGTTTTGAAACCCATGCAACTAAGCCGCCAGCGACTAAAAATGATGCAGCGGCTGCGCCAAATGGCAGAAATTCTGGAATCTCCATGCTATACTCTGCTTGCCTCAGTCTGGGAAATATAAATCATTGAGGAAAATTTACTTTCTTTTCTTGTATGGTGAAAATGTTTTTCCTCTAAGTCCCTGCCTTACTAACTTGTTGAATCTTTTGCCATGTGCAAGATATGGAAATCTCATGTGAATTAATTCATGAACAATTGTATTTTCCAGAGTTTTCTCATCAGGGATTTTTCGGATATTAATAAAAACTAAATTATGTTGTAGATAAGATACGCCATAATATTTGTAGGCAGAGGTTCTACATCCTTCAGTCATTTCACGTGGCATGTTCAATACATCTTTTGTAACAAACAAGATCTTAGGCTCTAGAATAGAAAATCTATTGGAATAAATTCCAACTTTCTCTAAAATTTGCAATGTAAGGTCAGGATCTATCTTCATAGTAAGTATTATGAAATATGCGTTTATTTGGAAATGTCAATTGTTGTAAGATATTTGGTTTATTTTGGTTCTTCAAAATGATGAATTAGTAGGGTCAGAGTTTTAGTAGTGTAATCATTAATCATACAGCCACCGTCTCATCATACCCTAGTTATTCCATTAAATCAAGTAATTTCTGTGTTTTATTTCTAATTTCTGAAGTAATTTTGACTATAACCAATCCTTCATTTGGTTGGCCATACAAGATTATAGCATTTTCAGGAGCATAAATACAAACAGGTATCACCAAAAGATCTTCTTCACCATTAACACTAATTCTTACGGGGGATTTCATAGTAAAGGCCTTTTTAATAATGTCTATACTTTGAGGAGTAATTTCTGCAGCGGGATTATCCACGGTCAGTTCAGTAGCATTTGCTAGTTTTGGAGGTTCTCTTTTTGCTCTTTTTTCCTTTCCATCAATAATTTGCAGAGAAGGAATCAAGTCAAACTCAATCATCTTTTCAGTTGTTCTGTCACCAACTGTAACAATATAGGAATTTTCTGAAAGATGTTTTTTGATATTTGTTTTATCAGCTTGACTTTCAGGTAAGAGTATTCCTAGAGGAATTTTCAATTGGTCTCTTAGAGAATCAGGTAATTTCACAGAAATCGTGGCTAATTAGAAGTACTTGCTTCGGGCGCTTGTTCTTTTTCAGATGTTTCAGATTCTTTTTCAGATGTTTCAGATTCTTTTTCAGATGTTTCAGATTCTTTTTCAGATGTTTCAGATTCTTTTTCAGATGTTTCAGATTCTTTTTCAGATGTTTCAGATTTCATTTCTTCTTGTAGTTTTGCGGCAAGAATACTACATTGTGCTGCAATATTTTTTGCGCTTTTTCTGAAAGCATTTGCACTTGGAGAATCAGGATCTGTAATCATAATGGGTTTACCTGAATCAGAACCAGCCATTATTCCAGAGTGTAATGGAATTTCACCTAAGAAAGGCATGTTAAATTGTTCGCTGATCTTCATTGCACCTCCTTGACCAAAAAGATAGTGTTTCTCATCACATTTTGTACAAATAAAGTAACTCATGTTTTCAACAACTCCAATAAGTGGGACGTTTAGTTTATCAAACATTCCAACTGCTTTGACTGCAACATTACTTGCAACATCTTGTGGAGTTGTAACAACAAGAATACCTGTGATTGGAATTGTTTGTGCAAGTGTTAATGGAATATCACCGGTACCTGGTGGAAGATCTACAATAAGATAATCTAAATCACCCCAATCAGTATCAACTAGAAATTGTTTTAAGATTCCAGAGATAATTGGACCACGATAAATTGCTGCTTGGTGTGAATCCTGTGCAAAGAAACCAAATGAAACAACCTTTAGTCCATTTGATTCAGCAGGTTGAAGTTTGTTTTCTTCTACTTGCATGAATGCTTTTTTCATTCCAAGCATCAATGGAATGCTAGGGCCATAGATATCAGCATCTAACAATCCAACTTTAGCTCCTGTTTGAGATAATGCCAAAGCTAAATTCAATGAAACAGTTGATTTTCCTACACCTCCTTTTCCACTAGCAACACCAATGATGTTTTTGACAGTTGCCATTGCAGTATCTGCTTCAAGTGAACGTCCTTCCATGACTTTAGCGGTTACTTTCATATCAAAATTTTTCAACTCAGAAATTTCATCAATCGCTTTTCTAACATCTTCCTCAATTTCGACATTGAAAGGGCACGCAGGTGTTGTTAATTCTAAAGTAAATTTCAGATTACCATCATTAAGTTCTAGATCTTTAATCATACCCATAGATACGATATCTTTTTTCAAATCAGGATCAATAACTGTACTTAATTTTTCAAGAACTTGATCGATTCCAACCATTGTGTGAAAAAGTCCTTTTACATTATTTAAACATAGGTCAGACAACAAAAGAAATTTACAATTATATGCAGAATCAGCAAAATCTTTAGAAATTTAAGCCTAAATTATCCAAAGATTCATAAATTGAAATTCAAAAAAATAATACAGTTGTTTTCTATATCTACCTTACTTGATGTTGTTAGGATTCCTCCAAGCCTATTTGGAACTACACTCAAAAAGGCGGCAGTAAACATTCTCAAAGAAAAGTACGAGAGTATGATTAGTGCAGACTTGGGTTATATCATTATGATTTTAGATGCTAAAGTTGATGAAATGGGAAAGATGATTGCAGGGGATGGTGGAACATTCCATAAAGTTGAATTTGATGTATTGACATTTTATCCAAAATTACAAGAAATTGTTCTAGGAGAAATTGTAGACATTACAGACTTTGGTGCATTTGTTAGAATTGGTCCAACTGATGCGTTACTTCACTTGTCGCAAGTAATGGATGATTATCTTAAGAGTGACGTGAAATCTGGAATGATTCTGGCTAATCAAAGTGGTAGAACACTAAAAGTTGGTTCTACACTTCGTGCAAGAATAACTGCGGTCTCATTAGGAAAAGCTGCTTCAATGGGTAAGATTGGAATTACATGTAGACAACCATTCCTGGGGGCAGATGCATGGATTGCTGAAGAGATTAAGAAATCTGGCAGTGATAAAGGCAAACCGGCAAAAGAAGCTGAAGTAGAGGCAAGTTAAGATGGTACGAGAAATGGCATGTAGAAAATGCAAATTTATCACAATAGGAAAAGTTTGTCCAATTTGTAAATCATCAGACTTGACGCCAGATTGGAGTGGAATTGTACTTGTAGTTGAACCAACAAATTCAGAAATTTCAAAAACTCTCGGTATCACTCAAAAAGGCAAGTACGCTATCAAAGTAACATAAAATTTTTCTAAATCTTTAAAATTACATTACCATTTTATCATTATGTTGTCATTTAATTCTAAAAAACAATTATCGGAATTTCTTGCTGAAGATATAGGTAAAGGTGACATTACAAGTGCTCTTTTACCTAAGATAAAAATTTCAGCTAGAATTATTTCAAGAGAAGATGCTATTGTTGCAGGTACAGTATATGCAAAAGAAATTTTTAAACTAAATGGATGTAACGTCAAAATTTTGAAAAAAGATGGGTCTAGAATAAAACCAAATCAAACTATTATGATAATTAGAGGATATGCAGAAAAGATTTTGACGTGTGAAAGAACTGCACTAAATCTTCTTACAAGAATGAGTGGGATTGCAACCCAAACGAATGAACTTGTGGAAAAAATTCCAAAAAAAACAAAATTGTATGCAACAAGAAAGACAGCTCCAGGTCTTCGATACTTTGACAAAGAAGCAGTTAAGATAGGTGGAGGTAAAAAACATAGACTTAGGCTAGATGAAATGGTAATGATTAAGGATAATCACATTGCTGTTGAAAATTCATTATTAGTTATAATTAAAAAAGCGAAGAGAAAATATAAAAAATTCGAAGTGGAGGTTGAAAATACTTCAGATGCAGTTCTTGCTGCAAAAGAAGGAGCAGCAATAATTATGTTAGATAATTTTTCTCCAACTCAAATCATGAAAACAATTAAGGTTCTCAAGAATCAGAAATTACGAAACAAAGTATTGCTTGAAGCATCAGGGGGAATACATTCTAAGAACATATCCAAGTATGGTAAAACTGGAGTTGATATTATTTCAATTGGTAGCATTACAAATTCTGTGAAAGGAATTGACATGAATTTAGAAATTTAAGAATTCAATTGTTCTAATAATTCAGAAACCGCTTTATTTTTTGGATCAATTTCTCGAATTTTATCACAACATTGGATTACTCGTTTGTTTTCCCCCAATTTTTGATGTGAATATGCCTTCAAAAATAAGACATCAAGATCATGAGAACCAATTTCAAGAGACCTGTCAAAGTACGAAATAGCAGTCTCGTGATTGTTTTTCATATAATGGATTCCACCTACAATAAACAAAACATCATGATGATTAGGATTCTTTTCTAAATATTCTGTGCCCAATTTCAGAGCAGCCGTATACTTTTTTTCTTTGACAAGTTTTTTAAGTTCTTTGAATTTTTGAATATTATCTTTTATTTGAAGATCTCTTGGTGTTCTGCTAAATAACCCAACCAAAATAGTCACCAAGTCTACTTAATTTCAAGCATTCTGTTAATTGCCAGACGAGCCTTATCAGCAATTTCTTTAGGAACAGTGACAAGATATCTTTCATTTACCAACGCATCATACACTTTTTCAAGTGTAATCATCTTCATGTATTGACATTCAGCTTTATCGGATGCAGAGATGAATGTTTTTCCAGGATTATCTTTTCTCATTCTATACAATATTCCAGTTTCAGTAGCAACAACAAAGTTCTTTGATTTTGATTTATTGACATATTTTAACATACCATCTGTAGAAAGTATTGAAACTTTTTTGTTATCATAACTTCCATCTGCTACATCATATATCATTGAAGTAGTACAACCGCACTCTGGATGAATAACAAATTCAGCATCTTTCATTGAATCTAATTTTTTGTTAATATCTTCAGGGGTAATTCCAGCATGAACATGGCATTCACCTGCCCATATGCGCATGTTTTTTCTTCCAGTCATTTTTGCAACATAAGAACCGAGAAACATATCAGGTAAAAATAAAATTTCTTTATCTTCAGGGATTGAGTTTACAACATTCACAGCGTTTGATGATGTGCAACAATAATCAAGTTCTGCTTTAATTTCTGCAGTGGTATTAACGTAACCTACTACAATAGCACTTGGATGTTGTTTCTTCCAATTTTGTAATTCATCAACAGTGATTGAGTCTGACAGTGAACACCCAGCTTCTAAATCTGGAAGCAATACTTTTTTTTCAGGGCTGATGATTGCAGCAGTTTCTGCCATAAATCTTACACCACAAAATAGAATTGTTTTTTGTTCAACTTTTGCAGCTTGTTTTGAAAGACCCAAAGAATCACCTGTAAAATCAGCTACATCTTGGACGTCAGGAATTTGATAATTATGTGCCAAAATGACTACATCTTTTTCTTTCTTGAGTTTCAGAATCTCATCTTTGAGTGTTGAAGCCTGTTGTACTAGCATAATCCATAAAAAATTGACTCAGTAAGGATTTAAAGAATGGGAAGGAGTCTATTATTCTCTAAAAAACTACCAAATGTGACAATTATTGCCATATTAGGTACCAATTTGAATCTCATCTGAGCAATATTTTCGTAGAGTTTCAATAGCAGATAAAATTGCTAGTCTACTTGTTTTTGGGTTATTGGTATCTGGAAAATTCTCTATTGTAAAAGTCATCTTTCCAAATTTTCCTGAAGCCTCAATGTGATGAGTGTTTTTATCAGTATTTGGATCGGCAACAATTTTTACACTTGTTTTTTCACTACCTATTCCTGACAATGATAAAAGTGCAGCTACATTGATGTTGGTAGGAAATAAAGAGACAGCTTCTTTTGCAGTTCCTTCAAAGATTGTTGTTGGAGAGCTAATTGCATCTAAATTAATGTCAGAATTTTCAAAAAACTTGGCACCTTTAAGAGATCGTGGATGTTTTGTTGTAGTAATGGATAATGATTCTAATTCATCTTTGATTGATTTTATTCCATCCAAGCCAGCAATTGCACCAGAAGGAAGATAGATTGTTTTTTTGAAATCTTTACAAGCATCTGACAAAATTTCGTAGATGGAATCATCAAGTAATGCACCAACACTCATAATCATCAAATCACGTTTATTTTGCAAAACACTTAGTGCAACATCTTTTACAGCATCCTGGGAAGCAGCTTCAACTACAATGTTCACTTGGTATGAAGATAGAAGATGAGAATTTTCAACAATTTCTGGCTTTGTATTTAATTTTGAAACAAGTTTTTCTGAAGCTTCTTTAGAGACGTCATAAACATGAGTTAGAATAGCTGGTATTTTTCCAGAGTCAATTGCAAGAGCAATTTGAGTACCTATTGCTCCGCAACCCAACAAGCCAATTTTTTTCAATTAGCAATACTAGAAACTATCTCTTAATTAATTCTAGTTGGACTCATCTCATCAGATAGATGGTTTTAATGGATCAGTTTTGTCAAGGTTCAGTATAACCTAAAGAATTTATTCGAACTAACTAACTATTGTTGTGCTCAATACAGTATACAAAGATGCCATAATCAACAGAGACAAGATGTTATCCATTCTTAAAGGCCCTAAATTTGAGCAAATTTTACAAAAAGCAAGAGAGAATTGGGTAGAATATTCGCCTACAAAAGAAGAGGTGGTTTCAGCAGGAATTGATAGTAGTTTTAACAATACAAAATTTCAAGGAATTGAACTTTGGGCAACAACAGCAGTTTCAATCAAATCTGATGGGGAAATTCTAGTAGATTTACATGATTCAGGATTAGGTTCTGATACAGACCTTTCAAGAATTGCAAGCAAAATGGAGATTGATGCTTGTGAAAAAACTGTAGATTTGGTGGACTTGGTATTGATGGATGGTTCGCTGCACTCTCAATTTATGACAAGGCAATCATTTCTAGATGCATTAGTTGTTAAAATAATGAAAAAAAGAGATAATGTGATATTCATTGCAAAGACATCAAATACAAAAAAACAATTTGAAAGTTTAGGTTCTCTTGCTGGAGATATTTTTTATTATAATCATATAACAAATAATCCAGGGTTTAGTAAGATCTTTGTAGAAAAAAAATATGGTACAGACAAAGTAATTTCTTCAACATTTGTAAGACTAAGTGATTCAACTCCAATAATCAAATTAGAATTTTTGGGGGATCATCGTGATAATGATGAGATAAAGTCAGCAATGAACAAATTATACAAGACAAGTGTAGGTGGATATCCATATGCGCTTAAGCTTGCACATAATAACTGTAAAATATCGGATAAGGAACTTGCAAAAATGGTTAGTTTGTTAGGATTAAGTAATGAAATTGGTTCACGGGAGGTATTAGGTTGAGTTTAGGTTTTGTGATAGGGGAATCAAAACCCACATTTGTAACAGCGATTACTTCAAGAGCACTATCTGTGGGGGAATATATCAAAATAGGTTCAGATGAAGGAGAAATTCTTGGACTAGTTGAAAGATCTTCTATATCAAGTGCTGCTTTTACTGATGTCAGAAATTTTGATGAAGCAGTGGAAAGTACTGAAATCGCAGAACTCAACAAAAGAGACAAGACTTTCACGGCACACATTGGAATTTTAGGATTTTTAGAAAATTTGAGGAGAGGTCAATCAATAATACCCTCAATTCCGCCAATTCCGGGCACAGAAATAACTCAACCGAGCAGACAAGACCTTGAAGAAATTTTCAGCCCAAAAAATGAAGGATGGGTAAAGATTGGAACTCTTTTACGAAACAAAACAATTGATACCAAAATAAATTTGGATAAGATTGTTTCAAGGCATTTAGGAATTTTAGCAATGACAGGAATGGGAAAAAGTAATCTTGTCTCGCTAATTACAAAACAAATTTCAAAATTAAAAGGAACTGTAATAATTTTTGACTACCATAATGATTACACAGCTCTAAACATTCCACATATCAATGTAATTGATGCAAAAATAAATCCTAGATTATTAGATGCAGATCAACTATCAGAAGTATTAGAGATCAGAGATGGGGCAAATGTTCAACAACGAGTTTTGAGAATGGCATTTACTAAACATGTCAAAGAGTCAAAAGAATTTTGGAGTAAATTAGAAAATGAAGTTGATTTTATTATAAATTCAGAAGATAAAAAGCTAAAAGAGATTCGAACATCGGCATATCGAGTTCAAGATATAATAGAAGAAGCTCAGAGAAGATTTGAAGATATCTTAGATCCTGATATGGGCGATCCAATCAGTTTCATCAGAGAGGGTCGTGCAAATATTCTTAACATTTCAGAGTTGTCCGAAAAACAAGCTAATGTTGCAGTTGCATTTTACTTACAGCAACTGCTCAAAGATAGAAAAGATGCCAGTATTGCAAGACATGGAAGAACAAAAAGAGAGATAAATTACAGGTTTAATTCACCTATTTTTGTAATTATAGAAGAAGCACATGTATTCATTCCGAAAGATCATGATACCAGTGCAAAATATTGGGCTGCAAAAATTGCAAGAGAAGGAAGAAAGTTTGGACTAGGTCTAGGAATTGTATCTCAAAGACCACGAAGTGTAGACCTAAATGTACTCAGTCAGATGGGATCATTTGCCATAATGAAGATTATTCAAGAAGATGACCAGCGTCAAATAGCCTCAGCAACGGAATCCACTAGCCGTGAATTGATTTCTCAATTGACCTCGCTTAATGTAGGAGATGCAATTCTTGTTGGTCAATGGACAAATCTGCCGTCAATGGTACATGTTGAGGAAGTAAAGGAGAAAGTAATGGGCGCAGACCAAAGTGCAATTAATGCTTGGGCAAATGCAGATAAAATGAAAGAAGTTGCAATCGAATCAACACAGGGACTTGTTCAAAAAGATTTGTTATTAGACTAAATGTTATTTTCTCATATTTCAGACACACACTTAGGATTAGTACAGTATGGATCAGAGGAACGTGCACAAGATGTGTATGATGCATTTAATCAATCAATTGATATATCAATAAAAGATCATGTAGATTTTGTAATTTTTGCTGGAGATATTTTTCATGTACCTAATCCAAATGGAACCGCAATTGTTCAAATGGCAAATGGGTTAAAACGATTAAAACAAAATAGCATTGATTCATTTTTTATTTTAGGGGAACACGATATTAGCAGGATTAGAACTACACCAATACCATATGTGTACCATAATTTAGAATTTTCAAAATACATAGGCCAAGGAAAGCTAATTGAATATAAAGGGATACTCCTTGCTGGATTTGATAAAATTAGGAAAACAGAAATGCCACAATATGAAGAAAAATTTGCAGAGATAGATAAACTTGCACAAAACTATTCTGGACATAAGATTTTAGTGTTGCATCAAGGAATTACAGAATTCAACAAGTTTGCCGCAGAGATACAATCAACGGATTTGCCAAAAAATTTTACATATTATGCCATGGGACATCTTCACGACAAAGACATCAAACAATTCAATCATCTAAATGGACTAGTTGCTTATCCTGGTTCTATTGAATTAACAACCAGTGAAGGAATTAAAGAAGCAAAAAAAGGATTCTTTGAAGTAGATATTTCTGGAGAAGAGGCCATCCCCAATTGGATTCAAGTAGATACAAGACCTCAATTTTCATTTAAAACAGAATACAGAGAATTATCAAAAACAATTGATGAAATTTATGAGAAGATAGTAGATTCTAGAAAAAAACCGATTATTGAGGTAAAAATACAGGGCGAAAACATAGAAACAGATCACATTCAGGCACAAATTGCTAGGCTAAATTCATTAGTTCTCAGGTGTTTTTGGAGAATAAGCACTAAACAAGTTTCTGATTCATCTGTATTCTTAGATAGACCAAATGTAATTGATGATGAAATGTTAAGACTGTCAGTTGATGTCTTAGGTTCTGAACAAGCTGCAAATTTTGCAATAAATGAGTTGCTTCCAATTTTAGTATCTGGAGAAATCAAGGAGGCATCTCAAATAATTATTGAGAATTTTGAAAAATTCAAAAAGGAGAAAAAATAATGATTACGTCAATAGAATTGGTGGATTTTCTATCACATTCAGATACAAAACTAGAATTTGAAAATGGAGTTACAGTTTTTGTAGGAGATAATGGCGCAGGAAAATCTAGTATAATTGATGCAATAACATTTGCACTGTTTGGACAACATACAAGAAAATCAAACAAAAGTTTGATTAAACGTGGTTCAAATCAAGGGTTCACAAAAATAGGATTTTCGGTTAATGGTAGACAATACCAAGCAGTAAGAAAAATAGACAGCAAAGGAAGTCTTTCTGCAAAATTTTCTGAGATAATTGGAGATGAACGTATTGAACTTGCAGCTGGAGAAAGAAAACAATTTGGTGAATCAATGACTCATGAAATTGAAAAAACTATTGGCCTTAATTTTGAAAAATTAAAGATAGCATCGATTGTTCAACAAGGAGAGCTAAATGCAATCATTAATGCAAAACCAAAAGAATTCAAAGAATTACTTAATGCAATTATAGGAATCGATAAGCTTGATGTTGCATCAGAATCGATGAAAATAGTAAATAAAGAATTTCGTAAAAAAATAAAAGAAAAAATTGGATATGATGATACAGAGATTGAAAAGTTATCATCGGATTTAGAAAGATATCAAAAAGAAATTGAAAAGGCGAAACCTGAAAAAAACCAGCTAGATACAAAACAGGGAAAATTACAAAAGGAAGTGAATGATCTAAGAAAAAAGGTAGAAACGGAAGCCCCAAAAATAGATAAAATCAATCAACTAGGATTAAGAAGAAAAGAGCTCTTAGCATATGCAAAGGAAGCAATTCATGAAATTCAGCATGAAATTAATGAAAATGAGAATAAAATACGTGATTGTGAAGGTTGTTTTGAGCATGCTAGTCTGAAAGAAGATTTAGAGTCAAAAATTCAAAAAGTTGAGCAGGCAATAGAAGACACTATAAAGAAAATCCAAGAACTAACAAACCAAACTGCATCCTTAAAAGAAAAACAATTACTAGCATCAAAACTCCAGTTAAAGGATAACAAATGTCCAGTATGTGATTCAAATGTCGAAAAACTAAATCCACTTTTCCAAGAAAAACATCTCAAACAAGAGATGGTGTTGTTAAAAGAAAAAACTATTTCAAAAGAAAAAGAAAAAGAAGTGTATAATCAAAAAAGAAAAGAATTTTCAGAGAAATTACAGAATGCACGAGATGCAGAAGCAACGCTTAGAGCTTATTCTATTAGCAATAAAGAAGAACTAAAGAAAATCCAAGTGGAAATAGAAACAAAGAAACAAAACATACAGAAAATTCCTTTAACTACTAATGGAAGTTTATTAGAAATATCACAAATAGATTCATATACAAAAATAATTTTTGAAAATATTTTAAAATTAGAAATAGAAACTAGTGGATTTAAAGAACAAGAATTTTTAAATCTTAAAAAATTAGTAAATGAAAAACAGATGAGTCTCTCTCAAATAGATCAACAAATTGGTGCAATTTCAGAAAAAATTTCTAAAGGGGAAAAACAGATCAACGTAATTCAATATGCAATTTCAGAACTAAAGATTGTAAAAGAATATGTAAAAGGTCTTGATGAAATTCAAATAAATATTTTTAGCAGAGATGGGCCTGTTGCTACAAGTCTAAGATCATGGGCACTAAATTCGATATCTGTGAAAGCTTCAGAATACCTCTCACTACTTAATACAAAAATTCAGAGGATTTTATTATCAGAAAAAACAAGAGACGTTTCCATTACATGTTATTCAAAAAATGAGGTATTGGAATTAGAATCTCTTAGTGGAGGTGAGAAGGTTAGTGTTGCATTGGCTTTACGATTAGGTATGGCAAGCCTTCTAGGAGCATCAAATCTCAATCTTATGATACTTGATGAGCCTACAACTCACCTTGATGCTGAGAGAAAAAAATCGCTAGTAGGTGTACTATCACAGCTATCGAATATTTCAAATTCAGAATCACCAATGCAGTTCCTAATAATTACACATGATGCAGAAATATTTGATGATTCAACTGTAGAAAGAATTTACAGATTTGAATCATCGGAACAAGGAAGTAAAGTTACTGCACTTTAACTAACATTAACGATTCCAGCCATCCAAGGATGGACAAAACAATAGTAGTCAAAAGTTCCGGCATCATTAAATGTAATTTCAAAAGTCTCACCAGACAGGAATATACTGGAATCAAATAATCCATCATGTTCTGGGAAATTTCCACTTGTTACAGTATGTGCTGCAATATCATCATTAATCCAAGTTACTGTTGTACCAACTGCCACAGAAAGTTCATAGGGGAAATAACATCCGTTAGTTTCCTCACATCCTGGAACTCCAACACCTTCAGGAATTGAAACTGTTAGAGTCATTGGCGATGTTTCTGCTTCTGGCTCAGGTTCTGCTTCTGGCTCAGGTTCTGCTTCTGGCTCAGGTTCTGCTTCTGGCTCAGGTTCTGCTTCTGGCTCAGGTTCTGCTTCTGGCTCAGGTTCTACAATTGTTGTTGGTTCTGAAACAACCACCATTTCTTCAACAGGAATCATTCTTGGTTGTATAATATCGTCAGGTGCTACAGCAATAAATCCTAAAATTATTGCAGCAAGAACACCAACTATAGCTATAACACCATATGCAAAATTCATCTCATCCACCGGTTAACTTTGCAAACTTTTTGTTCTTACTTAACGTTTCCATAAACTGAATATTAGACAAGGCGACAATTGCAGATTCAACTACTGATTTATCAGAATCATTTAATGCCTTTTTCAGAGTTTCTTTCGCTTCTTTGGAACCAACAACACCTAAGGCAATTGCAGCTTCATGTCGCACAAACATACTTGGATCATTAAGTGTCGCATCACTTAGTGAAGGTATTCCATTAGAGTAGCACATCTGACCTAACGAGAATGCAGCCTCGTGTCGTACCAATTCATTTTCATCATTTTTTAAAACTCTAGCAATATAGGGAACTTTATCCTCTCCACCAAAATCAACCAAAATACAGGTAGCTCTTGTTCTGATCACATAATCAAAATGTTCTAAAAGAGAAACAAAATACTCTGTATCTTTTTGTTCATATTTTAACTCCATTTCACCAAAAAGTGCTAATCGATCATCAGTTACTACTTGCAATTTGTTTTGAGATTTTTAGTGTCCTATATTAGGTTACTTGGAAAAGATCTAAAATTAGTGGAGGTATGTATTTAATGGAAAAAATAAGAGAAAGTTCTGTGAGTGCAGTAATAGGAGAAAAAGTACCAAATTTTGGAGTTTCAGAGTGGATACAAGGTGCTCCGACTAATTTTGACCAAGAAAAAGACCATGTTGTTTTATTGGAAGTCTTTCAAGTCAATTGTCCAGGCTGTTTTATGAATGCAATTCCAGAGGCAATTAGTATCTACAACAAATACAAAGATGAAGGAGTTCGAGTTTTAGGTATTGCGACTGCTTTTGAAGATTTTGATAAAAACACATTAGAAAATTTGAAAATGCTTGTAGAAACAGGTGAAGTAATTGGAGAGACAAAGAATGCACTTTCAATGTATGGAAAATTACAAGATGGAAACAAATTATCTTACAAGATTCCATTTCCATTAGGAATGGACAATCTGACAAAGACTACAGAAGAAATTAGTCAAGAAAAAATTATGCAGTTTATCTATCCACAAATTCCTGAATTTGACTCACAACCAGAGGAGTACAAAAATAAAATTATTCAAAAAGTAAAAGATCATATGAAATCAAAAGAATATTTAGCTGAAACATTTGAAAAATTTTCTTTACAAGGTACTCCATCAGCCATTTTAGTTGATAGGAAGGGAATTCTCAGGGATGTATCATTTGGTCAATCAGGACGTGTTGAGGCAATGATTCAAAAATTACTTGGCGAAGATTAACTTAGCAAAACAACGGCTATTGATAGGGCTACAACTATACTAAATCCTCCAATTAGAGCAATTTTTGCATTGTCCATATGGGTTTATTTTTTAATTTTTATAATTATAATTGCAGGAGCAACAAAATATATCCCAACATTCAACAGAATCAAACTAATTCCATAGCCTAGTACTTCAGCTTCTGAATCCAAATCTACATAATTCAGAATTGAAAGTGTAGAAAGCATTGGAGTAATAACAAGCTTGACAGCTTCTTTGAAAACAGGATTTTCGCGTTCATAATCAGCAATTATTGGTGAAAATGAGTAGTAAAATTCATTGAAAGAGTTCAAAAATAATTGCCCAGATTCTGTTTTCATTAACTTTTGATCACGTATTTCCCTTAGTTGTTGTACTCGGGGTGCTAGTTCTGAGCCAAATGTTGCAGTAGCTATTAAACATCCACCACCTTCAGATGTAGATTCATCAGTAACAGTTGTTTCTGATTTTTGTTCTACTCCAGTAACAGTATTCGTTGCAATGATGTCAATTTTGTGATTACCAATACCAGTAAAGTTTAGAGTGATAAATGAAATCTTGTCATTTGATTTTATTATTGGATTGAATTCCATATCATTTAGATAAAAAGTAAAATTACCACTAAGTAGTAATCTGGGAATGATTATATCACCTAAATTATTTTCCAACTCACTGTTAATGAAAATTGTCAATCGCTTTTCGTCTTTATCAAATTCATGTTCTAGTACATTAAAGTTTGAAACAGTTTTAACTTCAAATGTATATCCACTTGTTTCAACGTAAAGACGATTTACTAGTCCAGTCCTATCAGAGAGGGGTTCACCAAATGCGGGTGTAATTATTAAAAGTAAAAGTAATGGAATGAATAATAATAATTTCAATTTATGCAGCTAGAGATATTCGTTGGTTTAATTCTTTATCTTGAGCAATTCTTGGATGTTCTGGATCTGCTAGGATAACTTCAAACCAATAATGTTTTCCATCTTTGTAGATATAGTATGACCCCAAAAGTTTCATGTTTGGATATCTCTCAAGAACTCTTCTTTCAGCGACTGTCTTCATGTTGTCATCTGCCTTGATTCTTGTAACACCAAGGTGTTTTGGTCTTCTACCACCTGTAGGTCTTTGTTTTCTCATACCACCAGTTCCAACTCTCATTCGAACAACAATGATTCCTTGTTTTGCCTTGTATCCTAATCTTCTGGCCCGTTGTATTCTACTAGGCTTATCAATACGTGTAACAGCATTTTGCTTGCGCCATTTTACGATACGCTCACGAATTTCAATAGAATTTTCTTTCCAAAGTCTGATCCATGTTTTATCTTGATGACTAGGCATAACAAGCATAGTAAAATCCCCTTTAATAACGGTTAACCGAGAAAATTAGGTCCTAAATGATACTTTAATGATACTTAATCCATGTTCTAATTAGTAAAAACTTCTTCGAGTGTAGGATTAAATCCACACACTCAAAGAGCGTCTCCGCAAAAAACTCGACAAACAATATACGTGAAAGATGTTAAAAAGTATTCCTCAATATTGCGTTGTGATTTTTATTGAGTAATTTTGAGATTGATAAAATGAGAGTAAGAAATACGGTCTTACCTATAATTTTGGCAATAAGTTTTGTATTTTTGCCAGCTGCTTATGCAGAGCCCTCAGTTTCTATAATAATGGAAAAAACAACATACAGTTATTGTGAAAAATTATTCTACATAATTGAAGTTTCAGAAATTACAGGAAAGCCTGCAATTATTCACATTAGAGACGAAGCAGGTAAAGGAAGTAGTGAAATTCCAATCCAGATAACAAATTTGCAAAATCCAATTCCATCGTTAATTGCTTTTGAAGAAGAGATATTTCCACTAGGAAAATATTTCATAGACGTAGAATATTCAGGTTCAGAATTTACAGCAGAATTTAATTTAATTGATTCAGACAATATTTGCATTCCAGTATCAGTCAAACAGTTTTTGATAGAATGGCTCAATGATAGAATATCAGATGGTTATCTAATAGATGCATTTCAGAAATATGTAGATACAGAATTAATTGATATACCTTTTGAAATTAATGATGAAAATATTCATAAAATATACGTACCAGATTGGGTGAAAAATGTAGGGCATTGGTGGATTACAAAAGCATTATCAGATGAAGACTTTGCTCAAGTGATAAGCTATCTCATTGCTGAAAACATTATCTCTCTACCAATAGAGATATAGAATCAAATATGAATAAACATTCAATAATTACAACATGAAGATTTGTTTTGTGATTAATTTTTACTCTTACTAACTTTATACATTATTCCCAAAATAATTCCAATAGCTCCTGCAATTCCAAGTGCTGCAAAAACTCCTGTAATAAATTCTCTACTAACTATTTTTACAGAAGTTTCAGATGACTTTGGTGTTGAATCAAGAACACATACTCCATCTTTGAGAACAGTTCCAGGACCACATCTTTCATCTAATTCACAAGCACCATTTTTGAGAATTGTGCCAGGACCACATTGAATTTTTGGTGTCTCATCAACTGTTTCTGTGGATTCTTCCATAGTCTCTTCTTCCATAGTCTCGTCCATCATAGTTTCTTCTGTTTCTGCTGGAATACCAAAGACAGTACCTATGATTTCTATATCATCAGTTCCTGCAGGTACTTCAATGCTTAGAGTTCTGCTTTGAGTGGTTGTCTCAGTTTCTGTAAAATATGCAAAGTCTTGATCAATTAAAACAAAAAAATCATCATCTAATCCCTCATAGATTGAATCAAAGAAAGATCTTTCAAATGTAATGTCTAAAGTTCCAGTAGAATCAGTTACATCAACAGTTAGAATCAAGGAAACAAATTCCAAATCAGGTTCAATTCCAGATACAATCATTCCTGTTGCAGTATAATCAATATCAAATGAATTTCCCTCAATATCTACAGAAAGAGTTTCTGCATAGACTAGTGCAGAAGATATGATTGTAAACAATACTAATCCAAGAGAGATTTTTAATAGAGAATTAACATTTAGAAAATGCTCTAGTCTTTCAGATTGCAGTTTATCCGCATTGTAACTATTCAATACGATATCAAATCCTCCTAATTGGTGTTAAAAAGAATGAGACGATAATAAATCACGTACAAGTCAAGCTTTTTTGCTTATTTTTAAAGTTCAGGTAGAAATTCTACGAAAAAGCTAGATTACGCCTCGAAGTATTTGGATAATCTTTTCAGCAATTACATTTGCAGCCAAAGATTGTGCCTCTTTTGTTTGAGCACCAATGTGCGGTGTTAAAATTACATTGTCTAGTTCTGCCAATTTGTTTCCAGTGGCTGGTTCTTTTTCAAATACATCCAAAGCTGCACCGCCCAAAGTACCATTTTTGAGTGCATCATACAGAGCATCTTCATCAACGACTCCGCCTCTTGATGTGTTGATAATTTTTGCAGTTTTTTTCATTGTAGACATTTTTTGAGCATCTAGAAGATGATATGTAGAATCTAACAATGGGACATGTATTGAGATATAATCAGAACTTTGCAAAAGTGTATTCAAGTCAGCTTTCAGTAAACCGACTTCTTTTGAGAATTCTTCATCAATAGGAATTACATCGTATCCAATAATATTCATGTTAAGTGCACGTGCAAGTCTTCCCAATCTTTTTCCAATATTTCCTAAACCAATAATTCCGAGATATTTTCCTCTGAGTTCTGTTCCTTTAAGTTCTTTTTTAAGCCAATTTCCTTTTCTAATTTCTCGATCACCTCTAGCAGTCTGTCTTGCCAAAGACAACATTAATCCTAAAACTAATTCAGCAACTGCATTCATTGCACCTTCTACTGCATTAATTACACGAATGTTTTTTGTTTTTGCGGCTTCTTCATCTATATTATCAAGCCCAACACCAACACGTGCAATAATTTTACATTTATCTGCTTTTTCGATCATCTCTTTAGTAATAGTTGTTCTACTTCTAACAATTAGAATGTTAAAAGTGGAAATCTTTTCTAGAATCTGTTCAGCAGTAATTGTGGGCTCATAAGAAACTTTCAAACCGTTGTCTACTAAAATTTTGTTTAGTATTGGATCTACTTCATCACAAATTAGTACTGATTCATCAAATACCATATAATACAAAAATGAGCTACGGAATATAATTCATTAACAAAATAAAAAATAAAAAGAGATGTGTGATTAGGTACGACCTAATGCTTTTAGTGCATCAGTGATTGGTCCTGCTACTTGTGGAATTATATCCCAAAGTACAGCATAATCACCACTGGCTGCCATTTCAGAAGCTACATCATCAGTGTATAATCCATGAATGTTTACTGCAGGGTGTGCAATACTGTTCATTCCCATTGGTGGGACAGCATCACTTGGATTTCCTAAAACATATGCATAAGATGTTACTGGTGTTTCAAGGATTCCAGCTTCTATAAGAAGTGGATTCAAGTCGAATGGATCACCTGCAACAAATAGTCCAAGTCCGCCAGAATAAATTGCGGCATAGTCATGGTTTACTAGAGCATAAACTCCTGGTTCATCAAATACCAAGTCCACAATCATGTTCTGTGAACCGCCAAGTAACCATGTTTCAGTTGCTGCGGATTGAACTCTGTTACCTTGTGTAACTCTGTCAAGTATTTCTCCAACAATATGGAAGAATACTGGCTCATTACCTTGGTTTTCAATAAAGAGTCTCACATGTTGATCATTTTCAACATACAATAGTTGTGATTGGTACTGCTTTAATTCAAGTCCTTTCCATGGCTGTACTAGAAAGAAGTCAGCATCTACGTCGCCTTTAATGAGTAGATTGTGTGCCATGTTTGGTGTATAACCAAATTGCATTCCATTGATTACTGTTGCAGTGTTTTGATGTGACATCATTTTACTCATGTCATAATTGCCGTCAGTCAAATACAATTGGTTGAATTGCAGTGTGAACTCTAATGCATCTGCATCATAGAACTGTCTGTCAAGTGATACTTTACCGTCACTAATTGATGTTTTCTCTACCATTAGTTTCTTGTATCCTTTGATTGGATCAACAATTGCAATTCCGTACATGCCGGAAAGTACATGTGCATCCATTCCAGCTAAGTGGACACCAGAACAATGGTATTTGAAGACACCTGCGGATTCAGCAATGTAACAGAATTGGCTTGTTTCTCCAGGATTAACGGAGTCAAATGCCAATGCTGATATTTGTGATGCGTGCATGTCGTTACCGTGACCGGTAACTTCACCATCTGGAATGGTAAGTGTCATTTTTACAACATCACCTTGTGTAACTCTTAATGTTGGTCCTGGGACTTGTCCATTAAAGGTCATGGCGTTGTAAGATTCTCCTCCCATAATTGGAAGTGAGACACTTTCACCAGTCAGATTGAACTCAACTACGTTGCGTCCAGTATCTGCAAGAACACCACAATCAGTTTCTGCGAATGCTTGAGGCATTACAAGCTGTAAACCACCCATTTCGCGGATTTTGTCCATCATATCCATTTTAGACATATCGAGGGATTGTCCGCTAATTTGGGTTTGTGTGTATGTGCTTCCGAATAAGGTTGCTCCCATTACAGCTACTGCTGCAATTGTAAAGAGCATAGTATAACGCTTATTCATTAAAACCGATCATTTATGATTCCTATATAATAATTGGCATTCTCATCTTAGCTAATTATGAGATTATCTGAAAAAGAATGAATAATAGGAGATAATTTGTTATAAAATCAATATGAAGTTTAGGTTAGACCAAGATTCACTTGGAAAAGTCAAAATCCCAGTTGATGCATACTATGGAGCATTTACTGGAAGAGCAATCAAACATTATCACGTTACAGGAAACAAAAGCCATGAAAATTTGATCAAGTCATTTGTAATGATAAAACGCTCTGCAGCATTAGCAAATATGAAGACAAAGGCTATTGATACAAAACGTGGAAAGGCCATAATTTCTGCATGTGATAAAATCTTGGCTGGAAAATATGTTGAACAATTTGTGGTAGATATGATTAATTCTGGTGCAGGTACTGCATTTAACATGAATTCAAATGAGGTTATAGCAAACGTTGCATTGGAAATACTACACAAAAAGAAAGGACAATACCAATTCTTACATCCAAATGATCATGTAAACATGTCACAATCAAGTAACGACACATATCCAACTGCTATGCATGTTGCAATTTTGATTAATCTTAAAGATGTTATTCCAGCTATTGATATTTTGATAAAGTCACTATCTAAGAAAGCAAGACAATTTTCATCATTTAAGAAAATCGGAAGAACACATCTAATGGATGCATTACCAGTAACACTAGGCAGTGAATTTGCAGCTTATGCAACATCAATTACCAAAGCAAGAAATAAAATTGTTGCATCGCAAAAAGAATTACAAAATATTGCTCTTGGAGGAACAGCTGTAGGCTCTGGTGCAAACACACCAAAAGGTTATAGAAAGATTGTAATAGTTGAACTTGGAAAAATTTCTAAACTTTCACTAAAACCCGAAAAAGATATGCAGTATAGTTTGCAAAGCAAGTTTGCAGTTACAAATTTGTCAGGCGCTTTACGAAACTTGGCACTAGAGATTGGAAAGATTGCAAATGATATCAGACTAATGGCATCAGGTCCAATTGCAGGATTAGATGAACTTGGAATTCCTGCAGTACATGCAGGTTCGTCCATTATGCCTGGAAAAGTGAACCCGTCTTTAGCCGAATGTATGAACATGATTTGTTTTAACATAATTGGAAATGATACATCTGTTTCTTATGCGGCACAAAGTGGACAGTTTGAGCTTAACGTCATGCTACCTGGAATGCTAAAGTGTATGCTAGAATCAACAGATATGCTCAAAAATTTCTTGCCAATATTTTCTGCAAATCTGATTGATGGACTTACTGCAAACAAAGTCAAGTTACGTAAGGACATTGAAAATAGCCCAGTGATTGTTACATTGCTAACTCCAAAAATAGGGTATCAGAAATCTGCAGAACTCTTCAAGGAATCACTAAAAACTGGAAAGACTATCAGAGAGTTAGTTGTTTCAAAGAAACTATTGAGTAACAAAGAAATCAATTCTTTATTTGGATAGATTATGGCAAAGATTTTCGTAGAAGCATATGGATGTTCTGCTAGCTTTGCAGATTCAGAAATGATTTCTGGATTGATTCTAAATGGAGGTCATACATTAGTAGATAACTCTTCAGAGTCTGATCTAAATATTATAGTTACATGTTCTGTCAAAGATGCTACTGCAAACAAGATGATTCATAGAATAAAATCATTAAAATCAAAACCATTAGTTGTAGCAGGATGCTTCCCAAAAGCAGAAAAGAATACTGTTGAAAAGTTTGCAGAAAATGCTAGTCTGTTAGGACCTAACTCATTAGGAAAAACACTTCAGGTGATTGATTCAACATTAAATGGTAGAAAACAGGTCTCGTTAGAAGACTCTGATTTATCAAAGGTGGGACTTCCAAAGGTCAGACTAAATCCAGTAGTTGGAATTGTAGAGATAGCAAGTGGATGTATGAGTGAATGTACATTTTGTCAGACTAAATTATCCAAAGGAGATCTTTCAAGTTATAGATTGGGAGATATCGTAAGACAAGTTCAAACAGAAATCAATGAAGGGTGTAAAGAAGTCTGGTTGACATCTACAGATAATGGATGTTATGGGTTTGACATTGGAACTGATCTGCCATCACTGGTGAATGCAGTTGTAGAAATTCCAGATGATTTTATGATTAGAGTTGGTATGATGAATCCAATGTACATGCCAAGAATCAAAGAAGCACTGATAGAATCTTTCGATAATGGCAAAGTCTTCAAATTTCTCCACATTCCCGTACAAAGCGGAAGCGACAAAGTACTTCATGACATGAAAAGAGGTCACACAGTTAGTACTTTCAGAGAAATTGTAAAAAGAGCAAAAGAAAGATTTGGAAACTTTACAATTTCAACAGATGTTATAGTTGGATTTCCTTCAGAGACAGAGGAGGACTTTCAAAAAACAGTAAATCTTCTTGACGAGACAAGACCAGATGTTGTAAATCTATCAAAGTACAGTGCAAGGCCAGGTACCGAGGCAGCTGAATGGGAACAAATTGATGTTATAGAAGTTAAACGAAGAAGTAAAATAATTTTTGAGCAGGTCAACAAAATATCATTAGATAATAACAAAAAGTGGATCGGTTGGACAGGTAAAGTTCTATTTGATGAAAAGATAGATGAGGGTATCAAAGGTAGAAACTTTGCTTACAAGCCTGTCTTTGTCCGAAATGCAGTAGACATTGGTCAATCTCACATAGTTGAAATTACAGATGTCACTGTAAACAGTCTTCTTGGAAAGATCGCAAGCTAAATTTTTTAGATCTAAAATTTGATTTAAAAAACGTAAGAAGGTTTTTTATCTAAATCAAAAGAATAGGATCTGAAATGAGTTTTCAAATGAAAGAACCAATTTTAGTCATAGGTTTAGGTGGCATAGGCTCAAAACTAGCAGTTGAAGCTAAAGATTCCGTTAATTCTGATTGTCTTATAATTAGCAATGATGCAAAAGATTTCTCATCAGAGAATCCATTTATTCATGTTTCAACAGATTCAGTAGTTAATCCATCTGTTCAATTAATCAGAGGTTCAACTTACAAGGTTGCCGATAAAATAAAATCAAAGATTGCAGCCTATTCCACAGTTGTTTTAATGAGTAACTTAGCTGGAAAGGCAGGTTCGGCCATAGCACCTGTGGTATCACAGATATGTAAAGAATCTGATAAAGGATTGATTTCATTTGCAATTATGCCTTTCAAGTACGAAAAAGATAGAATTTTCAATTCTGGAGTATCTCTGAAAAGAGTTAGAGAAAACTCTGAATGTACAATTGTACTTGATAATGATTCGTTACTTGAGAGCAATCCAGATTTGAGTCCTAAAGCATGTTATGATATTGCAAACTCTGCAATTATGCACGTGATAGAATCACTTGGTTCATCTGAAATATCTTCTGAGACAAATATACTCACAACAAGTAAAGAGGGACAAAATATTGAAGATTCACTAAGAGATTCGCTAAAAATGCTATATGGAAATGCCCCACCAAATGCAATAAAACGCTCAATGTTGTATGTAGTTGGAGGAAATAACATTCCTGTAGGAGTCTTAAACTCAATTACAAATCTCACTAGTGGAATTCTAAATGAAAGTAATTCACAGGTAGATATGACATCGACTTCTGATGAATCCAAAATAGTAATGTTATCTTCTATTCAGGGAATGACAAAGTTTGATAACTATGATCCACTTGGAATAATTCCACAAGAAGACACACTTGATTGGTCTACACCAGAGTGTAGTATTGATTGTAAATTGGATTTATGCCAATTAGAATAAAATAATTTTTTAAAATTATAATTTTTTGGAAGAAATTATTTTTATGATTTTTTCTTTGGTGCTTCTTTAGCTGGTTTCTCTTTCTTTGGTGCTTCTGTAGATGGTTCTTCTACTTTGTCTTCAACTTCTTTGGCTTCTGTAGATGGTTCTTCTACTTTGTCTTCAACTTCTTTGGCTTCTGTAGATGGTTCTTCTACTTTGTCTTCAACTTCTTTGGCTTCTGTAGATGGTTCTTCTACTTTGTCTTCAACTTTCTTGGTATCTTTTTCAGGAGATACTTTAGATTCTGCTTCTTCGTCATATTTAGAAACAAGAATATAACCATCATCGGTCTTGGTCATTCTAACTCGAATTTTTCTTGGAGGACGTCTAACTCCCCTAGCCCAAACTTGATGAGCTAGCTCTTCTTCAATTTTAATTTCCTCGACTTTCATGTGATGACGAGCAAATTCTTTAATCATGTTAATTGCTCTAACAGCTCTATGTTGTGACTGTGAAAGCTTCACTTTACCGAGATTAATTGTATAAACTCTTTCTAATTCTTGAGACAACTATCCTACCTCCACATCAGTTGATCTCCAAGCTCTACGTTTTGGATTTGTTCTAACAGCTCGCTTTGTTTTGAGTATTATCCAAGCTGGTACTGGTACTGCCTGCTTTGTTTTTTTTAGCAGACGAATCTTTCTTGGAGAAGACTTCCGTGCGGCCATAGATTTTCAGGCACGAAGAGCTCTTTTTAAATGAATCTCAGGGTTTGAGAAGATTTTGTATTTGTCTAAGGATTCTAGCTGAAGCCCCCCATACTATTTGATTTTGATATTCAAAAGTGTACATTTCTTGAATGATGTTATGAGATGGGTTTGGATCATTTGCCATGGTTTTCAAAAAGGGTTCTAGTTTAATATGAAAAATTTTTTCAACTTCAGAGTTTGCTGTAAGAGTTGGAATCTCATCAATAACTGAAACAAAGGGTAAAATCAAAAAACCAGAATTCAAAGTAACAACAGGTTCAAGTTGACCAGTTACTTGTTCTGTTGTAATTTCAAGTCCAATTTCTTCACTTGTTTCACGTAATGCTGTTTGTAAAAGATCAGAATCATCAACATCTAATTTCCCACCAGGAAATGAAATTTCACCTGCATGAAATTTCATATGTTTAGGTTTTTCAGTCATTATAATGATTGGTTCTTTACCATAAATTACTACGAGAACTGATGCCAATCTGTATCTTCCATCAGTTTTCATCATAGGGTTTATTGGGCTTGAAAGTATTGGTTTTAAATCATCTAAAATCATCTTGTTTCTTTCCTATAATTCCATTTGGGTTTTGGTATTCAAAGGTTTTAACCAAGGATTAAAAAAATGACAATATGACAATAAGGTATGAAGCTAATCCACCTAAGATTTTACCCGATGTGGATACAAATGAATCAATTGAAAAATTTATCGAAAAAATAAAAATTATTTCAAAAAAATGTGATGCAATACATCTAACTGAAAATGTGTTAGGATATCAAAGAGTCTCACCAATTGAAGTTGGGAAGATCATTAGAAAAGAAATTCCAGATATCCCAATTACAGTTAGTCTAAGAGTTAGAGACAAGAGTGAGAAAGAGATTTCAGAGTTTGTAGAGAATTGTATCTCCATAGGCTTTTCAGGGATTTTGGCACTCATGGGTGATCCATCACAAACAGGAAAACCAGATTTAGGTCAGATTCCAAGTACAATTGTAAAGAGACTAAAAGAGCAGGGTATTAATTCAAAAATTGATTTGTATCTTTCAATTTCAAATAAACCAGATTTTTCTAAAATTAGAAAGAAATTAGAAGCAAATCCTAAAGGATTCATAACACAGGTGGTTCAAAATCTAGAACAAGTGCAAAATCTCTCAGATAATCTAAAAGGGTTTTCAGTAATCCCAATCATCTTATTTCCTTCTGAAAAAAATCAAAAATCAGCCAAATTTTTGAATTTAGATTTTTCGTCATACAGTCAAGGGTTTGAGGAATTTGTAAAAAAAGTACATAACATTACAGGAGATGTATTGATTACGTCGCCCAGTGATTTTAATGGCTTGAATGAATTTTTAGAAAAATCATTTAGTTAAAGTACAAAGTATTTTGCTTTTGGATGATGAATGACAATTGCTGCAGTTGATTGCTCAGGAATAATTTGACCTGATTCAGTTAATGTCATTCCAGATTTTTCGGGTTGCAAAAGTTTCCAAACTAAATGATGTTGTGATACGTCAGGGCAGCTAGGGTATCCCCAGCTATATCTTAGTCCACCTTGCTCCAAGTCCAATTCAGATTTTATTTTACTATTGATCCATTCTGCTAAGGCTTCTGCAACTTCAACTGCCAACCCATGCAGATAGTAAGCATCAGTATACTTGTCTTCTTTGTTCCATTGGTCTATCATTTCTACTACTCTGTTGCCAACAGTTACTGATTGGAATGCAACAATGTCATCTTTTCCAAAATAATCATTAAGACATAGATGTTCTGGTTTTGTAGAACGTGGGAAATCAAATTCTACATCATCACCCGTAGGATTTTCAACAAGTAATTTTCCGTCTTTATTGTGACATCTAAAGTATCCATAGACAATCTCAGGCTCGAAGAGTTTTTCTCTTATAATTCGAATCTTCCATTGGTTTAACAAATCTTCATGCTCTTCTTCTGATTCAGAGGCTGCTTTCCCCCTAAGACCCCAAGATAGCTTGAATAGTGATTTTTTGTTAATCATCTGCCAAACTTCATCCATCTTGATTTGATCACCCTTTAGACGAATTGGTTCTCCAATACTTTTAGGAGTTGGGGCATTCACTGGTTTAATGTCACTCTTTGGAAGGTTTGCTGAATCTACTTGAACTGTAGATCTTTCTTTCCAATTTTCTATCTTTTCTTTCCATGTAGCTAAAAGTTTTGGTTTTTCATCTGAAACTAAAATATCCATTGTTTTTAGTCCTTCAAACATTGTATTGCAATAAAATACACCAGGTTCGTAGATTCCATCCATTTTTGCAATTCTGTTAATGTAGTTAGTGTTAATTGCAGCCCCTCCACATAGAATTGGGAGAGTCATTTTGTTTTTTCTTGCATGCTCCACAAAAAACTGCATCTGTTTTGAAGTTGAAACCAATAATGCCGACAAACCTATAGCATCAGGGTTGACTTCATCAATTTTTTCTAAGAATTTTTGTAATGGAACTTGTTTTCCCAAATCATATACAGTGTAACCATTATTTTGAAAGATTGTCTTTACCAAGTTCTTTCCAATATCATGCACATCACCATAAACGGTTCCCAGAACAAGTTTGCCTTTACTTGTTCCCTCTTTTTTTAGTAAATACTTCTCAAGTTCATCAACTGCCGCTTTCATACACTCAGCTGATTTGAGAACAAATGGCAAGATTAATTCACCTGCACCAAATTTGTCGCCAACCTCTTTCATTGCAGGAAGTAAGTCTTCATTGAGGGTTCTAATTGCTCCATCATGTGTAATTTCTTGAGGAGCATCTAGAGATAGAATTCCATCATTTTCTTTGATTAGTTCATTTTTACCTATCTTCTCTGCAATTGCAGACACAACATCATTTTGAATTCCATTTTTGAGTCTATTTAGAATTCTAAAGTAAGCACGTTTTCCAGGAGGCCAAGAAGGATCAATGTCAACTTTTTTGATTGAAGTGCTGCTTTGAGAACCTAGATTTTCAAAATAGGTGATTAATTCAGATAGTGCATTTGGGTGTGTGTTAAAAATTAAATCTTCTGTAAGTTTTCGCTCTTTCTCATCAATCTCACCATAAGGAACAATTTCTTTAGCATTTACAATGACCGTATCAAGTCCAGACTTTAGTGCATGATACAGAAATACCGAATTGATAATTTTTCTTGCATAGGGAGCAAGACCAAAGCTGATATTGCTGAGACCCAAAGTAGTAAATGAATTTGGAAATTTTTCTTTAACAAGACGGATTCCCTCTAGAGTGTTTTTTCCTGCATCAAGAAATTCATCTTCACCTGTAGCTAAAGTGAATGTAAGAACATCAAAAATAAATTGTTCAATTTTTAATCCATATTTTTTTCCAGTTTCATAAAGAAGTTCAGCTGTTTCTACTTTTTGTTCTGGAGTTTTAGCCATACCATTTGGTCCTATACATAATGCAATAGAAGGCAATCCGTACTTTGCCATTATTGGTGCTAACTTTTCAAATCTACTACCATCTCCTTCAAGATTAATTGAATTAATAATTGGTCTTCCTGGAATTTGTTTTATTGATGCTTCAATAACTTCAGGATCAGTTGAGTCAATTACAAGTGGTGCATCAATTTCCAAACTTAATCTTTTTACGAGATTTAACATAAACTCCAGTTCATCAGAACGTTCAGTAGTTGCAACACAGACATCAAGACAATGAGCACCGTCTTCAACCTGAACTCTTGCTAAATCAACTAGACCATCATAATCATCAGCAAGAACTAGCTTCTTTGCTTTACGAGAACCTTGTGTGTTAATTCTCTCTCCAATGATTAAAGGGGTTGGAAGTTGTTTTAGATCAACTGCTTTTAGTGCTGAACTTACCCTAGGAATAGTCAATATTATAAAATCATCTCAGTTTTTCTAAATACTTAACCCTTGAGAGAGTTGGCTTTTTCGTCAATTACTTTTCTTAAGGCTTTGATGTGTTCAGGATTTGTTCCACAACAACCGCCAATAATTCGTACCTTTTTGTATTGATCAAGAAAATCACCTAGTGCATTACTCATCTTTTCTGGAGTCATCTTGTATACTGCCTTTCCTCCTTGATTTTCAGGCATTCCTGCATTTGGAACTACCAATAGGGTGTGTTCATTTTGCTCATCAAGCCATCTTATACTTGGATTCATCTCAATTGGGCCAGTTGAGCAATTCAATCCAAATACATCAATTCCCATATTTGAAACAGTGGTGTATGCAGCTTGGATATTTGTTCCAAGTAACATCTTCCCATATTGATCCAAAGTTGTATTAGAAATGATTGGAATTTTCTTGCCAGTCTTTTCTATGGCGTTATGACATGCTTCAATTACTAATTTTACTTCTAAGATGTCCTGACTTGTTTCGATAAGTAATGCATCAACACCACCAAGAATCAATCCTTCTGCTTGTAGCTCAAATGCTTTTTGGATTTCATCAAGTGGTTTTTGTCCCAAGTCAGGATCAGTTGAACTGGGAAGAAAACCTGTTGGGCCCATGCAACCAATCACATATCGTTGGGGTTCTGAATATTCTTCACAAACTTCAAATGCTAGTTGTGCAATTTTTTTATTAAAATCAACTGTTTGATCACCAAAACCATATTCATCTAGTTTGATTTTGTTTGAACCAAAAGAATTTGTTTCAATACAATCAGCTCCTGCATCCAAATAACTTTTGTGAATTTCTTTAATCCATTCTGGATGCGTAATTACTAAACCATCATTAAAACCATCTTGATTGTTTGGAAAGTCTTCTGGTTTTGGATCATGCTTTTGAATCTCAGTTCCCATTGCACCATCAAAAAGTAAAATTCTATTTTGTAATGCATCTAAAAACGGTTCTTTTTCTATCAACTTAATTTCAAAATGTTCTGGCACAGTTTAACTCTTTTGAGAAAAATCCACAAACATTAAGGTGATTGATACGTATGTTGAAATAGGTAAATGATGAATTACATGTACATTTATGCAAAAGTTACATGTAACCAATCTACTTCGTAGTGCAACCTTTTTTCAGCATGCTGGAGTCTCTATTGTCTTTGTATTCATGCCCATAATTGCAAAAGGTGTCACAGAGTCTATCCTTGAGATTGGGCTTATTGTAGCCTCATTTAGTTTTGCTCAGATTTTATCTGAAATCTATTTTGGCAGACATTCAGACAAGAAGGGAACTAGGCTCAAATTCATCAGAATTGGCTTCATAGGATGTGCTGCAGCCTTTGGATTGCATTATTTTGCAGACGATATGACTTTGTTATTTCTAGCAAGAATAGGAGCAGGAATTGCAAGTGGAATAATGATTCCTGCAATGATTGCTTATGCATATGAGTTAAATGTTGAGAAAAAAAGAGCAGCGACTATAATTTCATTTCATGCACTAGGATGGCTTGCAGGAATTGCAGCTGCTGGATTTGCAAATGATCTAAAATTAATTTTCTTGATTAGTGCAGCTTCATTTGTGATTGGATTAATGTTTACAATCAAGTTACCAAATATATCACAAGAAAAAGAACTGGAACCAGGAACTACAAAGAAAATTATTATAAAAAATAAATTTCTGTTTTTATCATTATTACTAAGACATATTGGAGCAGCAGCTGTATGGACTATTCTACCGCTAATGTTAATAGAAAAATTAGGTGCGGAACTTTATCAAATATCAATTATCTATGTTGCAAATACATTGACAGCATTTATCTTAATGAATTTAATGGCAAGTAGAATTAATTTCTCAAATATAACAAAATTCAAAATTGGAATTGGTTGTACTGTATTTGTATTTATTGGACTGTCAGTAATTACGGAGTGGTGGATGGCAATGCCATTTATGGCACTTGTTGGTGCAACTTGGGCATTTTTGTTCATTGGAGGAAACTTTCATCTAATGGAGAATAATCCACGCTCTACATCAACTGGAATTTTTAGTTCTACATTATCAATTGGTATGGTAATAGGCCCAATAATTGCAGGAAGCATTGCATTTGCATTTGACTATGTTGTAGTCATGTATTTTGCAATTGCAATTATTGTATGTGCGTTTGTAGTATCACTAAAGGTAAAAATATAAAATAATAATTTTGTGTATTATTGTAATCCCCATTTAGACATTACTTTGTTTTCCAGTTTTTTGAAGACAACTGTATCAATTACAAGACCAATTACCATTATTACAATCATTATTGAAATGACTTGTGAGACATCATTAAGGGAACGCCCTGCATTTAGTAGGAATCCTAATCCTAAGAAAGAAAATAACAGTTCAGCACCAATTACGCCTCTCCATGCAAATGCCCAACCCTGTTTGAAGCCAGAAATCATGTATGGAAATGCTGCAGGTATCAATACAGCTGTAATTAGCTGAGTACCCTTTGCGCCCATGTTTCTTGCAGCCTCAATATAATGAGGATCAATGTTTTTGACTCCAGTGTAGGTGTTTATTGTAACTGCAAAGATTGCCCCAATTGCAGTGACAAAAATTATTCCAACATCTGTTAGTCCAAACCAAAGAATTGCAAGTGGGACCCATGCAATAGATGGAATTGATTGCAATCCTAAAACTAAAGAGCCAACAGTTTGATTGATAACTTCAACTCTTGCCATAAAAATTCCTAAGACGACTCCTCCACTAATTGCAATTGCTAACCCAATTGATAATCTCCACATGCTAGTTGCGATTCCATAAAACAGACTACCATCAGCTGCACTATATGCCAGGTCTTCAGCTACTTCATATGGAGATGGAAAAATATTATCAGGCCAAACTCCAACCATTGAAATAATTTGCCAAATTACAATTATTCCAGCGTAAAATGCAATTCTATGAGGTGTAAAATTTTTTCCCGTAATAATCACTCTCTACTTTTCTTTACCTCAGGTCTAAGTTCTGCTAAGATATCTTGTTGTAGTTTGAGTAATGATTCATCTTCAGTAATTCTAGGCCGTGGAGAATTATTCTCAAATTCTTTTTTTATAATTGATGGACGATTACTGAAAACAGCTATTTTGGTTCCAAGAACTGTAGCTTCTGCAACATTATGAGTTACAAACAAAATTGTCTTCTTTGTTTTTTCCCAAATTAGCTGCATCTCAACTAATAACAAATCACGAGTCTGTGCGTCTAGTGATGCAAAGGGTTCATCCATCAACAATACATCAGGATCCATCACAAGAGCTCTAGCAATAGCTACACGTTGTTTCATTCCAGTTGAAAGTTGATAAGTATAGGAATTTGCAAATTTTGTTAGTTGCATCATATCCAGATATCGATTTGAGATCTTTGCTCGCTCTTCTTTTGGAATACCTGCCATCTTTAACCCAAATTCAACATTATCTTGAACTTTAAGCCACGGGAATAACGCACCCTCCTGAAATACCATAATTCTCTCTGGGCTAGTCTCAGTAACGGGATGACCATCAAATATAATTTGTCCTTCATCAGGTTTCTCCAGACCTGCAATTATTCGTAAAAATGTCGATTTCCCACACCCAGACGGACCTACTAAACATACAAAGTCGCCAGCCTCTACTTTTAGATTAATTCCACCTAGTGCCGTAAGTTTGTGAGATTCATGACTAAAATGCTTTACAATATTTTTTGCCTCTAACTTAGTCATCTACGTACTTTCCTCCAATATAGAATCTATATCAAAATGGAGAAAAATTTCAGATAAATCATATCCATTTCTTCCCAGATATCCTAGCGCATCAGCTCTTTCAGCAAAAGAAAAAATGGAATTAGGTTTTGGATCTGCAGTAATTACAAGATTAGATAATGCAATATCTATAACATCATCAGACAAAGATTGTCCTAAATAGGAATTTAGAAAATTATTAAAAACAATTCTAGTTTCAACAGGATTTGTATTAATCCAAGTTACTGTTTCGTAATGAGATCGTAAAAAATTAGCAATGATTATTGGGTTTTTTTCTACATAATCTACATTTGCGATTAAAAGAACAGATGCAAATTCTTTGTTTGGCCATAGTTCTTCTTCATGGAATAATCGTTTTCCACCAAGTTCGGTTTCTAAAATTGTGGCCCAAGGTTCTGGAACCCATGCACCATCAATATCTCCTTTTACAAATAGGGTATAGATATCAGGATTTGAAATATTATAAACAATTACAGACCCCCCTTTTTCAGCTGGCTTCAATCCATTTTCAGAAAGATAATGACGTAGGGATACATCTTGTGTGTTACCAATTTGAGGAGTGGCAATTTTTTTTCCTGCAAAGTCAGAAACTGAATTAATTTCAGAGTTTGGATGAACAATAAAGCTAGCACCTCCACTTGCAGCACCTGCAAGAATCTTTACGTTATGATTATCTGAATTCAAAAATCCGTTAATTGCAGGACCAGGTCCAACATATGCAAGATCAATAGAATTGGCAAATAGGGATTCTATCGCCTGTGGTCCGCTATCAAAAACTCTGGTTTCAATTTTAGTTTGATCTCCAATGCTTTCTTCAAAAAATCCTTTTTCTATTCCTACTATTGGAATAGCATGACCAATGTTTGGAAAATAGGCAATACGGATCTTATTTTCAGGCGTAGTATCACTAGAACTAAGAGTTATCAATACAGACAACGATACAATTACAACAATACCTGCAGAAATTGCTGATCGAGTTTTCATAAAACAGCGTTATATTTGGCGGTTAAATAATCATCGAATTTTAGCTTAAGCTAGGCAAAAATTTTTTGAAAAAAAAGAGCCCAGCCTAACACAAAAAGATAAATTCCAAAATAAAACGAAAAAGATGTTTCATGACTCAAAAAGGAATTCTTGCATTTTCTGGAGGGCTTGACACTTCAGTGGTTGTAAAATATCTACAGGAAGAATATGACATGGATGTCATTACAGTGACAGTAGATGTTGGACAAGGTGATAATATTAAAAAAATTGCAGCTAAAGCAAAAAAACTTGGTGTAAAAAAACACTATAACATTGATGCACGAAAAGAATTTGTCAAAGATTATATTTTTCCATCAATTAAAGCCAATGCACTTTATCAGAAAAAATATTGTCTTGCAACAGCACTTGCAAGACCACTAATTGCAGAAAAAGTTTTAGAGATTGCAAAAAAGGAAAAAGTAACATCACTAGCACATGGGTGTTCAGGGAAAGGAAATGATCAAGTACGATTTGACATTTCATTACGCTCTGGATCCAACCTTCCAATTATAGCTCCAATTCGAGACAAAAACTTGGATAGGGACACTGAATTAAAGTTTGCAAAGAAACATGGAATTGAAATTGATTCTGTAGCAAAAAAATTTAGTATTGATCAAAACCTATGGGGACGTGCAATTGAAGGAGGAATATTGGAAGATCCATACAATGAACCACCGGATGATGTATTCATTTGGGTTAAAACAAAAAACTTACCTGACAAACCAACGTATTTAGAAATTAAATTTGAAAAAGGAATCCCAGTTGAAGTTGATGACAAAGTCATGGATTCTCAAAAACTGATTGAATACATCAACAAAAAAGCAGGTGCCGCAGGTGTCGGAATAGTTGATCATATTGAAGATAGAGTAATTGGAATAAAATCCCGTGAAGTATATGAAACTCCGGCAGCTACTTGTTTGATTGAAGCACATGCCGATTTAGAAAAGATGGTTCATACTAAACACGAAAATAAGTTCAAGTCCATAATTGATGATGAATGGGCATATTTGGTGTATTCAGGACTATGGCAGGATCCTCTTAAAACGGATTTGGATGGATTTATCGAGGCATCGCAAAAGCCAGTATCAGGAAGTGTAAAACTCAAACTGTACAAAGGAAGTCTAAGGGTAGTTGGAAGGAAATCTAAGAATTCATTATATAATCAGGGTATTGCGACTTATGGTTCTGAGTCCACATTTGATCAGAGATTAGCTAAAGGATTTGTAGAATTATGGGGAATGCAGACAACAGAAGCTAATAAATTACAAAAGAAAAGGTCAACAAAAACATGAACTGCCCAGAATGTGATGCAATATTAAACATCCCAGACGATGCTTCAGTTGGAGAAATTATCTCCTGTCCTGATTGTGGCGCTGACTTTGAAATCGCAAAAAAAGACGGATCAAATGTTGAGCTTAAGCAAGCAGAAACTGTAGGCGAAGACTGGGGAGAGTAATGTCAAAAGTATGTATCGTATTTGATCGCCTAAGAACAGAAGAAAAGATGCTTCAGAAAGAGGCATTAGATCTTGGACATGATGCAGTAATGTTAGATGCAAAAATTACTCAAATTAACACAGATAGTAAAAGAGAAGACTATGACTTTGGAGATATTGTTTTAGAAAGATGTGTTAGTTATTTTAGAGGACTTCACTTTACTGCAAGTCTGGAATTTATGGACGTTCCAGTTCTGAACAAATTTGACGTTGCAAATGTTTGTGGAAATAAGATGTTCATGACTTTACTTTTAAAAAAAAATAATATTCCAACACCAAAAACATACTTTTCATTTTCTGGTGAAAGTGCGGCAGAGAATTTAGAAAAAGTTGGATATCCTCTAGTGATCAAGCCAGTGATAGGAAGTTGGGGTAGAGGAGTAATGCCAATTAAAGATAAAGATACAATGGATGCAGTTCTTGAAATAAGAAATATTACAGATGGCCCACACGATAGAATTTACTACTTGCAAGAATTAATCAAAAGACCACCAAGGGATATCAGAGTAATCACGATAGGAGATGAACCTATTGCAGCCATGTATAGAAAATCATCAGGTGGTTTTAAGACAAACATAGCACTTGGAGCAGATCCAGAACTTTGTGAGATCACAAAAGAGATTGAGGATATGGCAGTGAAAGCATCAAAAGCCATGGGTGGGGGAATTTTAGGAATAGATATGATGGAAGGCGATGAAAGAGGCTTAGTTGTACACGAAGTAAACAATACAGTTGAATTCAAAGGATTGGCAAGAGTTGCAGAACGAAACATTCCAAAAGAAATGATAAAATTTGCTCTAAACTACGTTAGGAAATAAATTATACTTCCTTACGAGGAGGTTTATTATGAAAGTAGGTATTGTAGGAGCATCAGGTTATGTAGGTGGAGAGACACTTCGTCTTCTTGTTAACCATCCAGATGTTGAGATCGCCATGGTTACATCAAGAAAACATGTTGGCGAATATATTCATAGAGTACAACCAAGTTTGAAGGGATTTACTGATCTTACTTTCTCAGAATTAGATTATGATAAATTAATTGATAAGTGTGACCTAGTTTTCACAGCCGTTCCACATGGTACTGCAACTGAAATTGTAAAGGCTCTCTATGACAGAGGCATCAAAATAATTGATTTGAGTGCTGATTACAGATTACATGATAAAGCGGACTACGACAAATGGTATGGATGGGAACATCCACACCCTGATTATTTATCAAAATCAGTTTTTGGAATTCCTGAATTACATAGAGAAAAAATTAAAAAAGCACAACTTGTTTCTTGTCCAGGATGCATGGCAGTTACATCAATATTAGCACTTGCGCCATTAATTCGAAATGATATAATTGAAACGGATCACATAATTGTAGATTCAAAGATTGGGTCTTCAGGTGCAGGTTCTGGTTCTGGAACTGCCCATGCAATGAGAGCAGGAGTAATCAGACCATACAAACCAGCAAAACATAGACATACTGGTGAGATTGAACAAGAACTTAGTGAAATTGCAGGAAAGAAAATTCATATTTCAATGAGTCCACATGCAGTTGATGTAGTTCGTGGAATTTTATGTACAAATCATACATTCATGAAAAAAGACATTGATGAAAAAGAATTGTGGAAATTGTATCGTCAAGCTTATGGTGATGAAAAATTTATCAGACTCATCCGTGACAAAAAGGGTTTATACAAATTCCCAGATCCAAAGTTCTTGGTTGGTTCAAACTTTTGTGATATTGGATTTGATATAGACGAAGACAATAACAGATTAATTGCATTATCTGCATCAGATAATTTAATGAAGGGTGCAGCAGGCTCTGCCATTCAAAATATGAATATAATGTGTGGTTTTGATGAAATGGATGGACTAAGATATACCCCACTAACTCCTGTGTAGAAATGATCACAATCAAAATTGGTGGAAGTGTAGTAGATAATTTACATTCATCTACAATTGCAGACATTAAAAAAATAGTAGAATCAGAAGGAGTGATCTTAGTTCATGGTGGTGGAAAAGAAGTTACTAAAGTTTGTAAGCAACTTGGAAAAGAACCAAAATTTGTAACATCACCTAGTGGAATCAAAAGCAGGTATACTGACAAAGAGACTGCCGAGATTTTTACAATGGTTATGTCTGGTAGAATAAACAAGACAATTGTTCAAATGCTTCAGAAAAATGGCATTAACGCAATTGGTCTTTCAGGAGTTGATGCCAGAATTATAGAAGCTGACAGAAAAAAGAAGCTTCTCATAATTAATGAAAAAGGTAGAAAACAAGCAATTGATGGAGGCTACACTGGAAAAATTAGAGAAGTAAACTCAGGATTAATCAAATTACTTTTAGAGCAAGGACTCACACCTGTTATTTCACCAATAGCAATTAGTGAAGAGTCAGAATTTCTCAATGTTGATGGAGACAGGGCTGCAGCATATGTAGCTGGGAAAGTAGGTTGTGATAAAGTATTATTCATTACAGATGTTGATGGACTTTTAATGGATGACAAATTGGTTCCTAAACTAACATTAGCAGAAGCAAAAGAAATTAGACCAAAAATAGGACCTGGAATGGAGAAGAAGATTTTAGCAGCTACAGAAGCATTGGATATGGGTGTCAGAGAAGCATTAATTGCAAATGGTCAGAAAGAAAATCCAATATCTTCTGCAATTGCACATGATAATTGTACGGTGATTACACATGAGTGAAGATCAATTTATGGGAAATCTCTATCAGAGATTTCCAGTAACAATTGAAAAAGGAGTTGGAGCTCATCTATGGGACATTGATGGAAAAGAATACATCGACTGTATGGGCGGATATGGTGTAGCACTAGTAGGTCACCAAAATCAAAGAGTTAACAATGCAATAAAAAAACAACTTGATAAAATTATCACTGTTCATAGTTCACTATATAACAAAACAAGAGAAGAGTTTTTGAAAATGCTTATTGGACTAGCTCCAAAAGGACTCACACAAGTTCATCTAAATAATAGCGGAGCAGAAGCAATTGAAGCCGCAATAAAGTTTGCAAGAAAGTTTACTGGTAAAAAAGGAATGATTGCAATGAAAGGTTCCTATCACGGAAAATCTTTTGGTGCTTTGTCATTAACATTTAGTCCAAAATACAGAAAACCATTTGAACCACTAGTTGAGAAAGTTTCTTTTGCATCTTTTGGAGATATAGAATCACTTCGTTCAGTTATTGATGACGATACAGCGTTTGTAATTTTAGAACCAATCCAAGGCGAGAGTGGAATTATTGTTGCACCTGAAGGATTTTTGCAAGAAGTGAGAAAACTTTGTAATGAAAAAGGAATTCTGTTAATTTTTGACGAAATACAAGCTGGTTTAGGTAGAACTGGACGATTATGGGCTTGTGATCATTGGAATACTGTACCAGATATTTTATGTCTGGCAAAAGGAATAGCAGGAGGAGTGCCAATGGGTGTAACTCTTGTAAGACCTGACATTCTAGCTTCAATGAATAAGGGAGAACATTCTTCAACATTTGGAGGAAACCCATTATCCTGTGCAGCAGGAATTGCATCTCTCAAAGCATTAACAGAAGACGGATTGATTGAGAATTCTGAGAAGATGGGAAAAATTTTCAGAGAAGGGTTAGAGAAACTAAAAGAAAAACACACTATGATTAGAGAAATTCGTGGAAAAGGGCTTATGATAGGAATAGAGATGAAATTTGAAATCAAAGATATTCTAATGGGATTGATAAAAGAAGGCATTCTAATGTTATACTCTGGAAGAAATATACTAAGAATTCTTCCACCACTTGTAATATCGGAGGACGACATAACAAAGGTTTTACATGTTCTGGATTCTATACTAACTAAAGAGGAGCAAAAACGTAATGTACATAGATAAGGTAGACGAAAAGATTATTGAATATCTAAAAGAAAACGCTAGAGAATCATTTGTAGACATTGGTAAAAAACTAAAGCTTTCTGAATCAGCAGTAAGAAGACGTGTAAAAAATCTACAAGGTAGTGGAACTATTAAAAAATTTACTTTAGAACTTGGTGAAGAAAATGCTACTAGTGCAATTGTTTTAGTTTCAGTGGATTCTGCAATAGACACATCTAAAGTTTCTATAAAACTAACCAAATTAGAAGGAGTAAAAACAGTTTATGAAATTACAGGACAATATGACATTACAGTAATTGTTAGTGCAGCAACTATTGCTGAAATTAATAACAGTATTGATGCATTAAGAAAAATTCCAGGAGTAGTTGATACAAATACTGTGATTATTTTGAAAAAAGTAATCTAAAAACGACTTTCGTTTCATAATTTCAATTCAAAACTAAATTAGGATCACTATTAGTTATTTTCAACGAACCTAGTACGAATATGTTTATATTCTCAATTTAGGTCAACGATTTCAGTAATGACTGATCCGAATCACTATGCAAACATCTACAATACATTTGACAAAAACCCAAAGAAGATAAAAATCCTCGATAGTACTTTAAGAGAAGGAGAACAACATCCAGGTGTTTCATTTACAAACAAACAAAGAATTCAGATTGCATGGATGTTAGATTATTTTGGAGTTGATCAAATTGAAATCTCACCAGTTATATCAAATGATCATAAAGAAGCAACTAAAACAATCATTAAACAAGGATTAAGGGCAGATATTGTTTCTCATGGACGTGCTCTTAAAGCAGACATTGATATTTCATTAGATTGTGATGCAAAATGGTGTGCCGCATATTTAGGAATTTCAGATATTCATCTAAAAGATAAACTACATATTTCAAGAGAAGAAGCGCTTAACAGAGCTGTAGAAACTGTAGAGTATGCAAAATCTCATGGTCTTAAAATTAGATTTACAGTAGAAGACGGTAGTAGGACAGAACCTGAGTTTTTACTCAAAGTTTGCAAGGCAATTGAAGAAGCAGGGGTTGATAGAATCAGTCTTCCAGATACAGTTGGAATTTTACGTCCAATTGGAATGTATAATTTTGTTAAGAAAGTTAGAGAGGTGGTTGATGTACCATTAGATGCACACGTTCACAATGATATTGGTTTTGCAGTAGCAAATGCATTTTCAGCATGTGACGCAGGTGCTGATCAGATTCATACTACTATTGATGGTATTGGAGAAAGAACGGGCATTCCACCTCTTGCAGAAGTTGCTGTAGCACTTACTTATCTATACAAATCATCAAACGATTTTAGATTAGATATGTTACTGGATCTATCTAGATTAATTGAAGATTACACATCAATCAAACCATATGACTCAAAACCAATTGTGGGATCGTCTGCTTACAAACACAAAGCAGGAACACACCTAGCAGCAATTCTCAGAAATCCTGCAGCCTATGAGCCTATACCACCAAGAGCAGTTGGGAATAGAAGGAAAATTGTCTTTGGAGAATTGGCAGGAAAGACAGGAGCTGCATATCTAATGTCACTATTAGGCCTCGAAAAAGATGAGGAGGGTGCAAAAGCAGTTGCACTTGGATTAAAGAATCTCAGAATGGGAGATCTTATAGAAATTCCACTTGAAGACAGACTTGAAAAAAAGATAATTAGTGATAAATAGAGAGGAGGATGTAGGAGATAACATGTCAAAATGTGAAGAATGTGATGCAGATATTTCCATACCAAGTGATGCACTTGAAGGAGAGATTGTAACATGTCCAGAATGTGGTGCAAGTTTTGAATTAGCAAAAGGTTCAGACGGTTTTGATCTAAAGCCTGCCCAAACGGTTGGCGAGGATTGGGGACAGTGAGTCCAGACGTTACCATTCTTTACGATACCATCCGTTGGGAAGAAAAAGCTTTACTAGAAGCTGGTAAAAAAAAGAACATCAACATTCAGATGGTTAATTGTAAGAAACTAGCATTAAATTTAGAAAAAAAGCCTGAAGATTATGGCGTAGTTATTCAGAGATGTGTGAGTTACTATAGAAACTTGCATTCAACCGCAGCTCTAGAAGGACTTGGAGTCAAGGTAATTAATTGTCTTAATACTGGTGTTTTTGCAGGAAACAAATTATTCACACATATGTTACTAAAGAAATTTGGAGTGCCAACACCTGATGCAACAGTTGCTTTTTCAAAAGAAGCAGCTTTACAAGCATTAGAAACACAAGGATTTCCTAAAATAATCAAACCAACAGTTGGTAGTTGGGGTAGATTAATTTCAAAATTAAATGATAAAGAATCTGCTGAAGGAATTATTGATAGTAGAGAAAATATGTACCCAATTTACCAAATTCATTACCTAGAAGAATTTGTAAAAAGACCACCAAGAGACATTCGAGCTATAATGGTAGGAGACAAAATAGTTGCAGCGATTTACAGGACTTCCGGAAATGGGAATTGGAAAACAAATATGGCACTTGGCGGAGTAGCAGAACCATGTAAAGTCACTCCAGAAATGGAAGAAATGTGTATTAAGGCAAAAAATGCAGTTCAGGGAGACATCGTAGGTGTAGATTTGATGGAAAGTAATGAGAAAGGACTAGTTGTCCATGAGGTTAACAATACAACAGAATACAAAAATACAGTTAGAGTGTGTAAGGTAGATATTCCTTCCTTAATGTTGGATTATGCACTAAAGATAGGCAAGTAAGAATTGAACGCTCATTTTTCAGTGACACCAGGATTTGAAGTGAGGACACTTGAGAAAGCACTCAGACTTTACACACCATCCCTCAGTGAAAAACCACTGACAGATTTTTTAGCTGATAAATGTGATGATTTAGGATTTGAAGATATTCAAATTGATGAAGTAGGAAATTTAATTGCAAAGAAAGGAACTGGTTCACCAAAAATTATGTTATGTGGACACATGGATGTTGTTCCAGGAAAAGTCAAAGTTAGAAAAGAGGGAGATTTACTTTACGGTCGTGGAGCATCAGATGCAAAAGCACCATTAATTGCGATGCTATTTGCTGCAGCATCAATTCAAAATAACAATGGAACTATAATTTTTGTAGCAGCTGTAGATGAAGAAGGAAGTGCTACGGGAATAAAATATTTAGTTAAAAAAAACATGGGAATTGATTATGCAATTTTTGGAGAACCAAGCGGAGTTAAACAAGTCACAATAGCATACAAAGGAAGGTTAGCAATTAATCTCAAAGTTAGTGTTGAGGATAGTTCTCATGCAAGTGCACCATGGCTTTCAAAAAATGCAATTCAAGAATCAATAATTTTTGCAAAAGAACTCAAAGAAGGGTTGGAAGTTGGTCAAGATGGTAAAACCAAAGGAATGTTATTGACTGCAACTATAACTGAAATTAAAGGTGGAATTAGTCATAATGTAACTCCAAAAGAGTGTGAAACCACTTTTGATATTAGAATTCCTGTAGACATGAACTGTAAATCCACTGAACAAAAAATTGCAATGTTGGTAAAAGAAATTGCGGAGAAAAGAGGGGTAGAAGCGTTTTATTCAATTCTTGATGAAACAGAACCTTTTGAAGCAGCTCATAATTCACCATTGGTTAGGGCATTTACCCTTGGAATTATTGATATAGAACATTCAAGACCAACTCTAATCAGAAAAACAGGCACAGGTGACATGAACGTTCTTGGAAATCAGTGGAAAATTCCTGTTGTTACATATGGCCCAGGAGATCCACATGAGGCTCATACAATTGACGAGAAAGTTTCAATCGATGAATTTCTAAGAGGAATTGAGATTCTCAAGAAAACCCTTCAGCATTTAAAAAGACTTCATGATAAAAAGATGAGGTAATGCTTTGGTTTGTAGGTTTAGGAATTTCTGGATTTAAATCAATTCCTAGTGAGGGATTAGATATTTTATCAAAAGCAGATATTGTTTATCTTGAACAATTTACTAGTCCAATTGAAAAATCTGATTTTGATAAAATAAAAAATATAACAAAAGGTGAATTCAAACCTGCAAAAAGATGGTTGGTAGAAGATGGAAATGAGATTTTACAAAATGCAAAGAAAAAGAAAGTAGTTTTGCTATCATATGGAGACCCATACATTGCAACAACACATATTGAATTAAGAACAAGGGCAATTAAAGAAAAAATAAAGACATATTCTATTCATGCTTCATCATCACTTACTTCAATGATAGGAGAATGTGGTTTACATTTTTACAAAATTGGAAGAATTGCAACAATAATGAGTGAAATGAAATCACTCACAACACCATATTATCTAATTTACAAAAATATTATTGAGGGAAATCATACAGTACTTCTCTTAGAGTACAATCAAGACAAAGATTTTTTCTTGGATCCTAAAGATGCATTAAATGGATTATTAGAAACAGAGAAAGGACAAAGAAGAAATGTCATAAGCTTATCTACTTATGTCATAGTTGCATCAAGAATCGGATTCAAAGATCAATCAATTATTTCAGGTAAAATATCTAGTTTGAAGAAAAAAGATTTTGGAAAGCCACCACATACCATAATCATTCCAGGTAGATTACACTTTACTGAATCAGATGCCTTGAAAATACTAGTAGAATGTATTGATGACCCATTTGATAATTCTGAAAAAACAAAGAAAATTTCAATTCAAATGATAGAAAAGTACGTTCCAATGGTTAAAGAGGCGCTTGGTGAAGTTGAACATCACTACAAAGATCAAAAAGAATTTCAAAAAATTTTGGAAAATGCAGAATTGTACATACAAGACGCAGAGAAATTCCTAGAAGATGGTCAAGATGAGGTAGCAATTTTGAGTATTGGGTATGCTGATGGTCTTGTAGATGCATTAAGATTAGCAAAAGGCCTTAAACGAAAGATGTAATCTTTTGCAATGAATTAAAGAGAGGTCCTAGAAATAGAAAGAATATTGGAAATTAGTGAAAATGCAATTCTTTCTGCCATGTATGTGTGCCAAATTAACGGAAAATCAGTATTTGAGACTATTAAGAAAAAAAGCATGCTTTCAACAGATGTAATTAACTCAAAAATTGATCAATTAATTAAAAATCAACTTGTAAACGAGGACAGAAACACGCTTACGGAAATTGGGCGAAATTCATTACATGTGGTGTTAGCTGGAGGGGTTTTTGATATCATTCATCCAGGTCACATTTACACACTTAATGCAGCAAAAGCATTAGGGGATGTTTTAGTTGTAGTCGTAGCAACTGACAACACATCTGAAAAGATGAAGAAAAGAAGACCACTACATACTCAAGAACAGAGACAAGAATTAGTAAATTCACTTTCAATGGTAGATCTTTGTCTAGTTGGACAAGAAGATGATATTTTTAAGACAGTTAATCGCGTTAGACCACAAATTATTGCATTAGGTTATGATCAAATTCATCAAGAGAAATTCATTACAGATGGATGTAAGAGAATTGATCTTGAAGCAAAAGTTGCAAGATTACAATCTCCAATCCCTGAAAGCTCTAGCTCTAAAATAGAAAAAGAGTATGGAGACTCAATTCATGGAATTTAGGAATTTATTGGAATCTTGATTAAAACTTTTGAACCGTCTTTTAGTTTTGCAGTTTTTCGTATACAGACTTTAGATATTAATTCAATTATAGAATCATCATGATGAGTGCGCTCAAGTATGATTAATTCACAATTAATTGAATTGTTAAGTTTGGCTGGAAAGCATTTTACCCAGCCATAAGTCCTCTTACCATCTGAAAAGCTGTTAATTTTGATACCTTCTAAAACTTCAAATTGTTTAATTGCTTCTTGATGAATTTTTTGATCCAATCTAATATTAAGAGTTCCTGGAAATGGGATGTACCCAATTTTTGGTTTAAACTGTTTTGTGTATCCCTTCAATCCCATATAGTATGCACCTTCACCCATTCCAGAAACCAAAGTTCCTTTTAGTTCAACATGAGATGGAAAAGAATCCAGACTTTTTTGTAAAATTGCCGAGAGTTTTACCATTTCAGAGAAACCTTTTGTAGTAATTTTTACTGAAATATTTCTTCCACTGACTAATCTTTCAATAAAATTATTTTGTTCTAATTCAAGTAGATGTTTTGATGCAGCTTGTTGTGATTTTTTGATATTTTTTCCAAGAGATGAAGTAGTGATAGTAACATAGTTGTGTTTTGCTCCTTTAGAGAGAAGATAAGAAAGAGTTAGGATGTGCTGAATCTTCAGTTCAGTCATCTAGAAAGCCTATGCTAAGCCTAAGTCACTAAATGTTTTAAGTGTCATTCCATCAGAGTTGGATAATTTAGCAATCCTATGGCCAATAACACATTCAATGCCTGCATTTCTGGCACCTTCTACTAGTCTTTGAGTGATAATTCCATCTAGTAGAAGATATTTGATTCCTGATTGTGTTGATAGTTTGCTAACAACTTCACTGATTGGAACTTTGAAAATTTCGTTTTGATCACTGTCTAGTGCAACTGCTTCAAGTGTTTCATTAAGATTTGGAAAAATCTTTGATGCTACATCTAAAATTGGTTTATCATCTTCACTTTTGAGTGATGGTGTTGGTTTTCCACTTTTAATTTCATTAGCAACAGGACTTAGAATTTCATCAATTCTTTGTGGAGTTAATTCTTCAACTTCAACATCGTTATCTGCTCTAAGTTCATAATCTAATGAAACAACAGATTTGAGTTCTTTGAGGATAAATCCACCTGCTCTATCTCCATCAAGGAAAGCAACGACAGTATCTTTTTCACTACATAGTTCTTTGATAGATTCATCAATTTTTGCACCTTCAATTGCAAGAGAGTTATCATATCCTGCTCTTAGGAGGTTAATTACATCTGCTCTTCCTTCAACTAGAATTACCCAATTAGAATCAAATACACCAGAACTGCATGTAAGTTTTGATGGCCCATATGTTGCTAGTTTTCCAGCATCACCTTGATGAACATCATTTAGCATGCTTTCGCCTTCACTAACGGTTTTTGTTGCCCATTTTTGCTTGATTTCTTTTGCACGCCTTACAATATCTTCTTTCTTTGCAGCTCTCACATCATCAATGGTATCTAATCTAAATTTGCAATCAAATGGACCTACTTTGTCAATGCTTTCAATTCCTGCAGCAATTAATGCACAAGTATCAATATCAGTACTCATTGGAATTAAAGCATCACCAGATGTAGTATTAGCTGTAGATTGCGCATTAACTTCAATACGTCCTACTTTAGAAACTCGTTGCAGTTCATTCAGATTCATCTCTGGACCTAACAATCCTTCTGTTTGGCCAAAGATTGCGCCGATTATATCTGCTCTTTCAACGAGTCCATCAACTTCATAGGAAAGTTTAACATGATATTTGACAATTCCTGATTGAGGCATAAATTATTCATCTCCTTAATGATCATAAATTGGGTTTCTGCTTTCAATATATGAGGGTATCGCATGAATTTGTACTGAAGATATGAAATTTTTAAAAAAATATGCGTGCGCAACAATCACCAGAGAGATCTAAAAATGAAAAATTTTGTTGTTTATTCTGTACTAAAAGAAGAACCACATGAACAGGATTTTGTAACATTTGGATTGTTAATTTTAAATCCAGATCCCATCAGGCTTTCAATATAGTCTACACTTGCACCTTGAAGATGATCAATGCTGTAACTATCAACTAGGAATTTTACTCCATTTTCCTCCATGACGATATCGTCTTCTTCTGGCGCTTTTTCAAAGCCCATTCCATAAGATAGACCAGAACAACCGCCACCTTGAACATATACTCTAAGATATTCAGGGGATTCTGCTTCTTCTTTCATGAATTCTTTGATTTTTTCAGCTGCTTTTGCAGTGATTGTGATTAGCTTTTGTGTTTGTTCGGTTGCCATTATGAATAAAAAGGTCGGTTCAGATTATAATAAGCTTCTCCCCCCCAACACACTAGGAATTAAAAAAAAATAGTATGTTTTAGCCATAGTTACAATGGTTTCTAGGAATCTGTGGTATGTTTGAGTATCTCTAAACTTCTAAAGAATCAAGAATTTTTGAAACATTTGTTATAGGTAATCCATTTTCTGAAATCTTTTGTTTAGCAGGAGGGTTTTCAAGATAATTTGGAATTTGATCTTTCAGACGAATAGTAAATGGAGAAATGAGTTCGTTTTGATAAAATACGCCTATTGGTATCTTAGTTCCCCATTCTAAAGATTTTATCAGGGCTTGTGATAGTTTTTCATTAACTTCAACTTCATCATCATAATGCACTAAAGGATCAAACTGAGTATCCTCAAGTTTGTAAATTCTGGAATGTCTCTCTATTGATTCTTGGGCTAAATCTACACCAGCATACCAATCTCTTGTATTGATATCATTGTAAGTAGGACATGGTTGTAAAACATCAAGAAATGCTAGACCTTTGTGTTTAACAGCCTTTATTATCAAATCTTTAAGATGTCTGACATCATAAGAGTAACCTCGAGCAACAAATGTAAAACCACTTGCTACAGCTAAACCAATTGGATTGACATCATAATTTGTATTTGGGGAAGCTAATGATTTTGTCTGTTCTCCAAGTTTTAGAGTAGGAGATGCCTGACCCTTTGTTAACCCATAAACGCCATTATCAAAAATTATATAAGTCATGTCAACATTTCGTCTTCCAGCTGCAACAAAATGACCAGCTCCTATTCCTAGTCCATCACCATCTCCACCAACTGCAACTACTGTCATCTCAGGATTTGCAAGTTTTCCACCTTGAGCAAAAGTAAGAACTCTACCATGCAAAGTATGAACCCCGTATGTATTGATAAAGTGAGAAGTTTTTCCAGAACAGCCAATCCCTGAAAAAATTGTTGCCTTGTCTCGCTCTATTCCCATTTCTGCTAATGCCATCTGTAATGCATTTACTATTCCAAAATCACCACAACCAGGACACCAGTCATTATGTACATCAGTTTTGTAGTCAGCAAGTTTAAGCGCCATGACTTAAAACCTCCCTTTTGTCAGCTTTGTTTTCAACAATTTTCTTTAGTGAATCAAAAATTTCTGTGCTAGTCATTCCTCGACCTGAATATTTTAGTATAGAATAGTTAATATCTTTAAGAACATTTTGTTTAAAGATTTGGCCTAATTGTCCTGAATGATTTGCTTCAATGTCAATTATTATTTTTGTGTCTTTGAGAAGGGATTTAACAAGATCAGTTGGAAAAGGATGTATTAGTTTAATTTGAATAAATCCCATATCAATTCCTTCTTTTTTCAGCATGGAGATAGCATCCAAGATAGGACCTTTTGTTGAACCCCAAGAAATTATAGTATGTTTATGTGCACCGAAAGAAATTACTTGTTCCTCATCAGGAATTCTTTTTAATGCCAAATCTAGTCTAGACATTCTTTTGTCCATCATCTTAATTCGTTCTACAGGATCTTCAGAGATATGACCATATTCATCAGATTCGTCTCCTGTATTCCAAAAAATACCGTTATCTAATCCAAGTCTAGATCTAGGAGAGATTCCATCATCAGTAAAGGCAAATCTCTTGTATTCACCCTCAACTTTGTCTAGTAATTTGCCTCTATCAATTGTAATCTTGTTTGGATCAAATCTTTTGCATGTAACAACAGAACTAGAAAGAAACTTGTCCATCATATGAATAACAGGAATTTGAAAAACATCTGCATAGTTAAAACATCTTCCGGTATCATAGAAACTTTCTTCAATATCTCCTGAAGCATATACAATCTTTGGAAAGTCTCCAGCACCTGCATGAACTGCAAAAAGAAGATCATCTTGTCCATGTCTTGTTGGAAGACCTGTTGATGGCCCACTTCTTTGATATAGAGTAATCACAATAGGGACTTCATTAATTCCAGCCCATCCTATTGCCTCAGTCATTAATGCAAAACCTGGACCAGAAGTTGATGTTGAGGAACGTGTACCAGTTAATGCAGCACCAATCATCATTCCAATGGCAGAAATTTCATCTTCAGTTTGAATTACAGTTGTAGAACCAGGTCTGTTATTTTGAACTTCTAAAATTTGATGTGATTCCAAGTAGTCGCTTTCATCAGAAGCTGGAGTGATTGGATAATATGATTGAAATCTACATCCAGCAACCATTTTCCCAATTGAAGTTCCATAATGACCCTGAACAAGAATTGTATGAGGTTCTTTTGTAGTTCCAGTTAAACTATGATCAAAGTTTTCAAATTTAGAAGCATAATTGTAAGAATAGTTTGCTGCCTGTTTGTTTATTTCTGCAATTTGACGTTTTTTTGAAAATATTGTATCAATTGAACGAAATAAAGAATCAGAAGGCATCTTGATTAATCCCAAAGACAATGAGACACCAATTACGTTATACATTCTGATTAAACTACGTAGTTTTGGATTATCAGTCTCTTGAGCAAGATTTTCTAGGATTTTCTTAAAAGAGACAGGGTAAAGATTGACACCTTTTTCTTTTGCAATCTCAAGAACACCTCCTATAGTAAATGGCTTATTTTTTGATTCTAGATATTTGTGTAATCTTTCTTTGAATGGAGAATCAAGTGAGCGAACTCCTTCTGTATTAACATCTTCTAATTCAGAATCATAAATGATTCCACCATTAGATGAAACCTCGTTAAAATGACGAAAAATTGTTTCGGCATCAAATGATACCATTAATGTTACATCATTTACATTTGAACGAATTTGTTGATCAGATACTCTTACTGTAAAGTAACTGTGTTCACCTTTGATATTTGAATAAAATTCTCTTTTACCAAATATTTGATATCCCATTTCTGCACAAACTTTAGAGAAGATATTTGCTCCAGATTCAACACCGCTTCCTTGAGGACCTCCAATTAGCCAAGTAAAATCAACTGAACTCATAAAAGGTCACCTTTGTTTGGAATGAAAATAATCTGTTTTATCAGTTTAATCAACCACCAGTTGCTGCATCAAACAATGCACATTCACATTTATCACGTTCTCCACAATAAGGACATACACAAACACACTTTTCAATTGAATTTCCACATTCTACACAAATAGCAAACTCTTCTTCTTCATTAACTTCAGAAGACATAATGAATTTACAAGGAAATCGTATAAATGGTTTGGTATAAATCTGAAGTTGATGAAAAAGAAAGTGTTTCTTACAAGAACACTACATGATTTTGCATTAAAGGAATTAAAAAAAAGATATCAGATAGAAATTCATTCTGGAAAAATTCCTATCCCTCAAACTAAGCTACGAACAAAAATAACAGAGATTGATGGATTGATCTGTTTTCCATATGATGAAATCAATAAAGCAATAATAGACTTGGCTAAGAATCTAAAAGTGATTAGTACCTATAGCGTTGGTTTTGATCATATAGACACCAAGTATGCTAAGAAAAAGAAAATTCGTGTAGGTTATACTCCTGAAGTATTAACAGATGCAACTGCTGATCTTGCATTCTCATTATTACTTGACATATTAAGAAGAGTCTCAGAAGGAGACAGAATTACTCGAGGGGGGAAATGGAAAGTAATCTATGGAGCATATGATTATGTAGGATTAGATCTTCAAGGTAAAACTCTAGGTATTTTAGGTCTAGGAAGAATTGGGAAAGCTCTTGCTAAAAGGGCAAAGGCATTTGATTTGAAGTTAACATATAACAGCAGAAAACGCGTTTCTAAGACCAGAGAAAAAATATTGGGAATAAAATATGTCTCATTTGAAAAACTAATCACTCAAAGTGATATCATTTCAATTCATGTACCACATACAAAAGAAACAGATCATATGTTTAATATGAAAATTTTTAGAAAAATGAAAAAATCAGCATTTTTGATCAATACATCAAGAGGAAAGATTGTTAATGAAAAAGATCTTGTAATGGCATTAAAGAAAAAAATGATTGCAGGAGTAGGATTAGATGTCTTTGAAATAGAACCAATTAGTAAAAAACATCCATTAGTAAAATTACAAAATGTTGTGTTAGCACCACACATAGGAAGTTCAACAAAAGAGACTAGAACCAAAATGGCAGAAATTACTGTGAAAAATCTTAATCTTGGAATGAATGGAAAAAGACCGATCTACTCAGTGGGATATTGATTTTTATGCATAAGTTCCAATCAAAAAAATGTTGAGTTTTTATATCTAAATTTCAAACTAGTATTAGATTGAAAAAATTCAAACATACAAACGAAGAATTAGAATTAGCTAAACTGCAAACTGAAAAAGATAAGAAGAAAAAAGAATCTGAACAATAATATTTTTTCTCCTTGTCTTTTTTAGACAAGGTTTTTTTTTAAAAATTAATTTTAGAAGAATATTTTTGGTTTAGTTCGTCATAGACTTTTTTTCTTTCAGAAATTAATGTTTTAGATTCATCATACATTTTTGTAAAAAATGCTGCCAAAACACGCTCATTATTTTTGTCAAAGAATCTTACACTAAAACTAGTACGTTCAGGCTTTTCTTCCTGTACAAACTCTGCTGATTTAATTAATTCTGAATCGATATGCATGTGTGCTGGACCATCATTATCACCAATAGTAATCCATTTTTCTTTTTGTCTAATACTTAGAGAATTGCTTCTAACCTCACTGATAGCACCATCATTTCTTATGATAAGTAGGATATCATCAATTTTGACTAAATCAGATAACAACTCTAAAAGCATCAAGTATTCTTAAAATTAAAATTATTTCAGTTTTTTGGATTATTTCATATCAATTTGGATAAAATCATCTGTATCTGCATGAATACAGTCAGTTCCTACTACTTTGATAGGTGAAAAACTAATTTTTCCATCATTAACTTTTCCTTCATTTTGAAGAATTTCGATTTTACCAGAAACAATTTGTTTATGTTTTTCACAGGTCACTCCAATCATGTATTCATCTTTATTAGAAATAATCGATACAATAAATTCTGGGGGATTAACACATTGTTTTCCCTTTTCCAATACTGAACATCTATCAGGAAGCATTAATCGGATTTCAATTGTTATAGGATATTAAGCTTGATTAGAAGAGATTTAGATTTGAAAATTAGAAAAGACTGATAATTTCTTCAAAATTCCAAAAAGAATCTTTGGGTTTTTGAGAATAATCTAAGAACCCGTTGTCTTGTAATTTTTTTATAATAAATGCAGAGTATGCTGGAGCACCAGTAGCTCCAGGAGAATTATAATTAACAATATGAAATGAGTTTTCACCAACAAGTTCCAAAATATCTTTAACAAATTCACCCTTGGGGGAAATAACTGGTGTTCGTATTCCAGCAGTGCCACGCTTGGTGAAATATTCAGGTTTAACTTTTGGAATAAATTGTTGGACACGATGAACCATCGCAGTTTTTGAAACAGAACTAAGAAATTCTTTAGAAAGCATTAATAGAAAACTACGGTTTGTAAGAAGACGCTTAACGTTTCCTTCAAATATTTCTCGGATTTTAGAGACTGCGGCATTTAATTCACCAGTGTAACCTTCATAGGTTTCAGGAGTTAACACAGGCACTGCATTTGGACCAATCTCAGTTGTTCCATTAGATCTTTTAATCCAATGAGGATCTAAAAATGGAAACTCAGAAAATCTTGCCACTGTGTAAATATTTGTTTTAACTAAATCAGCATATGGTTGATCTGATATCCAGTATTCACCTCTAAAATGAAGATCATCAAATTCTTTTGCAAGATTACATTTTTTAGCAATATCTAGTGAGTTACCACCAGAACAATTTATCATAAATTTTGCAGTTATGGTAGAATTATCAGAAAAAGTAAGTTGGACTTCAGAGTGGTCATTAGTATCTATCACTTCTTTATCAAACAAAAATTTTGTTCCATTTTTTTCAGATTCTTTTTGTAACTCTTTAGTAAAAATTCCATAATCTGTAGAAACATCTCTTGAGCAATAAAGGCCAGAATATGCATGTAAATTTGATTCTTTTTTTACAAGATCTTTTGAATCAAGTAATTCAACTTGATTCTCAGGAATTCCATTTTGTGCAGACCACTTCATGTATTTCTCCAAAGTTTTATGTTGTTGTTTATCTAAAGCTACTTCAATCGTTCCAACTTCAAACCAGGGTAAAGATTTTTTCTTTGCAAAAATTTCCCATAAATCATGAGAAACTAAAGATGAAACAGCAGATGTTTTTCTTTTTTTTGGATCTAGGTAAAAGGGGGAATGAACCACGCCAGTATTTCTACTACTTGTGTGCTTTGCTACATCGTTTTCTTTTTCAATTACACAGACATTGAGATCATAAAGTGTTGATAACCAATATGAAATAGTTGTTCCTAAAATTCCTGCACCAATTATAGCAATATCGTATTTCTTCAATGACAAATGAAGAGATTTCTTGTCATTAATGGATTTTGAAATGGCGCCGGGAGGGAGATTCGAACTCCCGTTCCCTTGCGAGAACGCGCTTTATGGTAAATTATTTCCAGGCGCGCGCCCTACCAGGCTAGGCGACCCCGGCACAAGTCTTACGACAAAATTATTCGGTTAGATTTGATTATATATTATGTGTCTTGGGAATTGAAAAACTATTTCCAAATTGCAACAGTAGTTGATTTCTCCACTTGATTCCCCTGTTTGTCTACTCCTTTTGTAGATATTTTGTAAAGACCTTCTAAAGCTGTATCACCATTATTTTTAATTTGATCCCATGAAAATTCAGCTTCATCACCAGGTTCTAGCTGAGAAATCACTTGTGCAGAAACAGGTGAATACATCAATATTCCAAATAATCCAGTAATTTTAAGACCATATGAGGCATCAGAAAAAATCAACGGAACAGTTCCAGAATTTACTATTCTAATTTTTATCTCTTCACCTTTTTTAAAATCAGATTTTTCTGTAACTACAGAAATTGAGAGCCCTTCAACAAAAACTAGTTGATTAGTATTTTTTACATCAAGCAAATAAACACCAAATGCAAGTCCAGAAATCAAACCAATACTAATAAAGATTACAAGGCTTTTTGCTAGCAATTCTTTTAAAATAATTTCTTGATTTTTTAATCCTTTCGAGGAGTTGGTTTTCTTCTCCACTTTTTTGGATATGTATTTGGAGCCATAATGATTCTCTTTGTTTCAAATGCATAACCCTTAGTAGCATCACGAATTTCTTCTTCAGACATCGTTGATTCGGCTAAAGCTACAGCCTCTCCTTTTTGTGTATAAATTGCAACAATATCTCCTTTTTTTAGATTAGGCGAAATTTGTAAAACACCAGGAATTGCAAGTTGTGCACCATGACACATAGCATCTACTGCAGAATCGCGAATTACTACTGACTTTAATTCACTGAATGCACATTCAACAGGCTTGATCATTTTCATTAATTTGCTATCATCTTTTTCCTCTTCCCAAATTGCAAATGCATTTGCAAGTTCATGAAGAGTTACTAAACCATCAGTCTCGCGAAATTGATCTACTCTGGTTCGTCTAAGTTCTATCATTGTTGCACCAGGTCCAAGAAGCTCTCCTAAATCGTAGTATAATTTTCTGATATAAGTTCCAGCCTCACACAAAATTCTGGTTAAGAGTAATCGTTCTTTTTGTTCTAACACTTCAAATTCATAGATAGTTCTTGTTCTTGTTTGTCTAACAACAGCTGAACGTTGTGGAGGTTTTTGAAAAATTTCTCCTCTAAACAAATCAATTGTTTCATCAAGTTTTTCTTTAGAGGGAAGGGAATGAATTCGTCCTAATGCATGATATTCTTTTGGACCATAAAGTAAAACTCCTAATGCTTTGGTAGCTTCTCCAAGCCCTAAAGGTAAAACTCCTGAAACTTGAGGATCAAGTGTTCCACTATGACCAATTTTTGGGAGTTTCAAAATGCGTTTAGTCCAAGCTACAGTTTCGTGACTTGTAGGACCTGGCGGTTTATCCAATATAATAATCCCATAATTTAGTAATTGTTCAATTGTTCTTTTATCATAATATGTTCCATAAGCATCATCTGTAATATCCTGATCAATTTCAACAAGATTTTCAAGTTGTTTGAGGGTCATAGTAATTTTCTCACAGTTTCTTTTGCAATATCTATTACTTGCTTAGCTGTAAGATTATCTGTATTAATTATTACATCAAATACAGATGTATCATCACCAAAATCAAAGTTGTATAATTTTTTGTATAATGCTTTATTCTGATCAAATCGTTTTTTTGTAATTTCATAAGCCTTTTCAGTGCTCATATTATCTCTGGATTGCATTCTACCAGTACTACTTGTATGGGAACCCTCTAACCAAATTTTGATACCATCTTCGATTAGCCACGGTAAAGTGTAACTTGTGATTACCATTCCACCCTGATTGAAAAGTCCAGTTAATTTTTCATCCAGTCTTTTGTCAAACTCGGCGTTTTGCTCACGTTGGCTGAGAAACTTCATTCCATCATCCGTATCCCACCAATCATCACCATCAGAATCAAAACCTTGTTCTTTTGCCATTTCTTTTAGCACATCTCCTCCGCTAAGATATTGTAATTGAAATTCTTCTGCTAATCCTTTAGCAACAGTTGTTTTTCCTACTGCAGGTGGGCCAGAAATAACAATAGATTTTGTCAAGTGCCCATTGTTGTTTTTGTTAATCTCATAATCATGCCACTAAAAGCAATAGAGGAAAGGAAATACCATGCCCAAAGATATAATGCATTTTCTTTGCCAAAACAAACATGTTCTGGATCTGCGGCGTGTACTGCAGTACATGTTAATGTGAAGAAATCTCCTGGAATCACATTTAGTGGAATTGGAGACATCGCTACAGTATAAGAGAATAGTTGTGGCAATACGAGATAAAATATCAAGATTAAAGGTACAAAAGTAATCATCATAGGTCTCATATTCATCTGCATCATTTCCATTGACATTTTATTCATGTACGAAGATTTTTTGCTTAGTTCATTTATTTTTGCTTGATCTTTAGATCTCATTGCCTTCATTCTTTCTTTTTGATATGAACGTGTTTCTTTCATAATACGTCTTAGCTTTGTTTGATCAACCATCTTCTTTCTAACACCAGCGTTGAATAGATTAAGCACAATTCCAAATGCAGTTACTGCAAATAGTGCTGGAATTACTCCTTCAATATATGGATTATCGCTTCCTAACATCATTCTACCTCCTCCCTCTGTAAGGGAATCATGAATGAAAAGTAGAATAAAATTAAAATCCATTTTTTTATACTCCTATTGCATTAATTATTTTCTCTGCTGTTTCATCAATCTTTCCCTCACGATTATTAATGAATTTGACAGGAGAGCCAGTAATGACTGAACATGCAGAAATCATACCTGCTTGAATATCTAATTCTTTTTTAATGTTAGTAACAGTGATTTTGTCTCTATTTCTAGTATCATCTTTCATTCGTCTATTGTAGATCTCTTCTGGTTTTGCAGAAATAGTAACAAAGTTTGTAGGTTTGATGATTTTTAAAACATTTTCTGGCAAGCCGGGGTAATAGCCTCCTGGAGAATTGATAAACGCATGAGTGTCAATGATTATAACTTGCTCAGTTAGTGTAGCAATTTTTTCTGCAGTAATTTTTTGAAGATTTTGTTGCTCAGTAAGTGGTAATTTTCTAAGTTCATCTCTATCATGAAGACCATTTTTCTTGGCAACATCACACATTAAAGTTCCAAAACTTACCACATGAACACTTTTACCATGTTTTTTTATGATTTCAACTATTTTGGATAATAGTGTAGTTTTTCCAACACCTGGTATTCCTACCATCACAATTCTCTTATTTTCTACCAAGTAGAGCACCCAACCGCGGCATGACGACTTCAACTTGTTCTCGAACCAATTGTGTATAATAGTTTATGAGAATATCTACCATAAGTAAAATTCCAATTCCAGAACCAAATACACCAAGAACATCAGATACGCCAGCCAATAGACCCAAAATCATAGAGCCGAGAATGGTAACTGATGGAATATACTTGTTCAGTAATGCTTCAACTGGTTTGTTTGATCTTCTAAATCCAGGAATTTGAACATCTGCATCAAGTAAATTCTGAGCTGCACTCTTTGGCGATAAACCTCCAAGCTCTACCCATAATTTACCAAACACAACTACAATTGCAATCATAAATAGAATATAGCCTACCGCGCGCATAGGATCTAAAGCTGCAACATCTAAACCTCGTGGAGGGGTGATGTAATAGATTATTCCACCTATAGGAGTATTAGGACTTGTTGGGTCAAACTGCGCTATAAAATTCATAAAGAAATTATTGTTCCGCGGGTTCGCATTTGCCCACAGCATTTGGAACATGAAAACAGCATTAGCAGTAAGTGCAGATGCTAAGATAACTGGAATGTTAGAGACGTACATCAATTTTATAGGATAAACAGCAGAGAAGCCTCTGTATTTTGTAGAGACAATTGGAATCTCAATTTTCATGCCTTGTGTAAATACAAGTATCAACAATATTCCTGCAGTAAGACACAACCCAAAGATACTCGGGAGTTGGTTTGCACGAAACAAGATATTTGAAACATCACCATTTATGATAGATTCACCTATGTATGGAATGATACCAATCATTCCCCCATCACCCGCCGGCAACGGGCTAAACAGGCTCCAAAGAATCTGTTGAGCAACACCGGCCATAATGAATAAACTGATTCCACTGCCCAGACCCCAGCCCTTTTGGATTAACTCGTCCAGGAACATAATAATTATCGACGCGGCCATCAGCTGACCAATCAGCACATACATAATGTAGGGTTCAGAAACTCCAGGACCATAAACTGCTACAGCATATACAATAGATTCAGCTACGATAACAATGTATGTTACCATTTTAGTTGCTGTTTGAAATATTCCTCTTTCTTCTGGTTTTTTGAAATCAAATTTGAGAATTTCTGAACCTCTCAATAATTGCATCAAAAGTCCAGCTGTAACTATCGGCCCTATTCCTAATTCAACTAGTGTGCCTTGTTGTGATGCAAAAATAACTCTAGCAAATGCTAGAAAGTCAAACTGTGGTGCTGTAGCTCCAAATAATGGGGTTTGTCCCATTACCATGTAGATTAGTAATATGACTCCACACCATAACAATTTTTTTTGGAGAGAAACCTTCTTTTTTGGTTTTGGTATTTGAGGAAGATATGGTTCTACTCTAAAAACAATTTTTCTGACAACAGTGGTAAAACTACCTTCAGCCATTATCAGATAACACCTCTCCCCCAACGGCTTTTAATTTCTCTTCTGCAGATGCTGTAAATTGTTGTACTTTGACGGAATAAGCATTAGTTATCTTTCCGCCGCCAAGGAGTTTTTCGTATCCTGCACTTTTTAGGTCTACGATTTTCTTTCCTCCTTCTTCTTTACCGAATTTTGTAAACAAGTCATCTAGATCCCGGACGCTAGTCCATTTCTTTGTAATATTTGGGTGAGGTGGTTTAGTTGAATCATGACCATAATGATCTGGATCATATTTTAACATGGAACTGTAGTGATGTTTCATCATACCAGAAACTCCAAGACCGCCCTTATGACCACTTGCGCGATGTTGAGCTACTTGTCCCCATCCCATATGTCGTCCTCCTCTGAGTCTTCTGGTCTTTCTTAATCTTGTTGCCATGTTACATCATATTCCTTACCAAAGTACCAAGTTCTTTGTTTAGTCCAAGGACACCTTTCTGTCCATATAGTTTCTTAGTGCTTCTCTTGAATCCATGTCTTGGAGGTGCTAAAGCAAACCAAGGTTTTAGGGGTTTTAATTTAGATAAAGTAGCCTTGCCTTCAGCCAAAGCTGTAGCAAATTCATCAGAACTTGCAAAACCAAGTTCTTTTAGATCATCAGCAGTTATTTTTTTATAACCAGATTTTCTTGCTTTCTTCTCAATCAATTCTTTTGCCAAATCTGTATCAAGTTCAACCCAAGATACATAGTGCTGTACTTTTTTTAGCATTCCCAAAGTGGTAGCTTTAGCAGGTAAAATTGTTGCACGATATTTTTTATCTAATTTTAACAAAGTCATAGTGGTTGTTGCCCAGTATGGACAGTCGGCTTGACCCTTAATTCTAACAACAAGAATTGCATTTGCCATTTTTATCAACCCTGACTAAATGTCTGTCTAAGACAATCCAATACGGCTTTTGAAGTTGAACTCATTGTAGGAGTAGAGCCTTTTGCAGTGGTCCATGCATCTTTAAGACCTGCTAATTCCAATAATCGTTTAATTTTACCGCCAGCAACAAGACCTAACCCACGAGGTGCTGGAATAATTTCTATCGTAACACTTCCACCCTTTCCTCTAACCTTGAATGGGACAGAATGTTTTTGATCACATCTACATTCCCAACTACCACATCCCAATTTGATTGGGTTGACATTTAGAAAAGCTTGACTTGTTGCTTTCTCAATAGCAATTCTCATCTGTTTTGATTTTCCTCGACCAATTCCCAAGTAACCATTTTCATTTCCAGCTGCAACAATTGCTTTGAATCTGGTAGATTGACCATTTGAAGTCATTTTTTGAATAATTCCTACATCGACAACTTCACTTTTCAAATCTGGAAGTAGTTTCTTGATGATTCCTGCTTCCTGAATTCTTAATCCAGATTCAATTATTTCTTCAAGAGAAGTAATTTCTCCTGATGCAACTTTCTTTCCCAAGTTAGTTTTTGGGATCCAAATCTCTTCAACAGGTTCTCTTCGGGGTCTTCTAGGACGATCATTGCCTCCTGGTGGACCTCGCCCATATACAGGTGGACCTCGTCCTCGTGGACCTGTAGGTTTTGTTGTTTGACTCATTTCTACTTTATCTCGCTATCAATTGTAGATTTTATTTTTGGAATATCGTTTTTAACAGTAAGATGTTCTCCGTTGATTCTGTCTTCAGGGGGAAATGTTTCTTCGTCAGCTGGTACTTTAACCCCAGCATCAATTACTCCTTTAAGAGCTGCAGCCATTCTTTGTGTATATCTTCTAGTTCCAGTATACAGAATAGCATCATTTGCACCTTTACCAAGTGCTTTCTTACCAGCCAAGTATCCTGTAAGATATGCTGCAGGTACACTCTTTCTAGATCCTTTCCATCCTTTTTGAAGTAGATATCTAGAATGTGCAGATGCAACAACCGTATCACCAGTCATACCAGGCTTGAGAATTTGGACTAAAGTATTTTCATTAGTAATATTTACAGTAATAAAATCGCGTTTGCCCATCAACATGGTTCCACGTTTTTTATAATTGGTCTTTTCTTCCCTAAGTCTTCTCAATATCTTTGAATAGGCCACTATAGAAACCGAGTTTGAATCTTCTCTTATATACGTTAAGCGCTAATGAGAGCAACAAGTAATGCCTTTTGAGAATGAAGACGATTTTCTGCTTCATCCCATACAACCGACTGAGAGCCATCAATTACTGATGACGTTACTTCTTGTTCTCTCTTAGCAGGAAGACAATGCATGAAGATCGCATTTTTCTTTGCAGTACTCATTAACTTGAAATTAACTTGATACTTTGGAAGGAACTTTTTGATTCTTTTTGGATCACTATTGTGAATAGAAGAATGAGTATCAGTTACAACCACATCGGCATTTTTAGTTGCAATGAATGGATCTGTAGTTAATTCAATGTTAGTTGATTTCTTTGATTCTTTGACAACAGTTTTGTTTGGTTCAAATCCTTTAGGAGTTGCAATAGACATTTCAATTCCAGTTAATGCGGCACCATAAATCATAGAATTACACACGTTATTTCCATCTCCTATCCAAGCAATCTTCAATCCTTTTAGTTTTCCCTTCTTTTCTTTAATCGTCATAAAATCTGCTAAAATTTGACAAGGGTGAAAAGAATCAGATAATCCGTTTATTACAGGTACACTTGCATGTTTAGATAGTTTTTCTAGTAATTCATGTTCGTAAACACGCGCCATTATACAATCAGTATATCGTGAGAGAGTTTTTGCTGTATCCTCAATAGATTCACCACGAGATAATTGCATGTCATTAGATGATAAATTAATTGTATGTCCGCCTAGTTGATACATTCCAATTTCAAAACTTACACGTGTTCTGGTAGATGGTTTTTGAAAAATCATTGTCAATGTTTTATTTTTTAAAATAGGTTTGGTTCCACCTTTTTTGAGTTCTTTTTTTAGTTTGATTGAATAGTTAATCAAGTCTACAAATTCCTTTTGGGTTAATTCCGATAAAGTGAGTAAATCTTTTGTTTTGAGTTTCATTTCCTTAAATGTCCAAGCATACCTCGTTTCTTTCTAGATTTATCCTCTTTATCTTGTTTTTGAATTCTTCTTCAACATTTTATTGATCAGATTTAGGCCGACCATGTTTTATCCATTCACGAATCTTTTTTCCTAGTTTGAAAGCTTCGTTATCATTTTCAGGTGGAGGAACTTCAAATATTTCTGAATAAGTTGTAATGTCTTCATCAATAATTCCTTCAAACGGATCATCAGAAGATTCTGGTGTTGGTTCTGGTGTTGGTTCTGGTGTTGGTTCTGGTGTTGGTTCTGGTGTTGGTTCTGGTGTTGGTTCTGGTGTTGGTTCTGGTGTTGGTTCTGGTGTTGGTTCTGGTGTTGGTTCTGATTTCTCTATTTTCTTCATATCAACATCACCTAATGAGCCAAAGACAGTTTCTAGAAAAGTTTCCTTATCAAATGGTTTTAGATCAGAATACTCTTGTCCAGTTCCAACATAAATAATGGGCGTAGAAGTAACTTTCACAATTGACAAAGCAGCACCACCTTTTGCATCGGCATCGCTTTTTGTCAAAATAGAAGCATCAAATTTTACACGTTTAAAGAATTCACGTGCTTGGTTAACAGTGTCATTTCCAGCTAATGAATCACCCACGAAAATTGTCATATCAGGATTTACAACTTTATTGATTTTTTCAATTTGTTCCATCAAGTTTTTGCTTGTTTGCATTCTTCCTGCAGTATCAATTAACACACAATCTGTTTTGTGAGATTTGGCATACAATACAGCATCCCGGGCAACTGCAGCAGGATCTGAATTATAATTCTGTGCGACAAGTTTTAGATTAAGACGATTAGTATGTTCTCGTAATTGCTCAATTGCACCAGCTCTAAAAGTATCTGCTGCTGCAACAACAACAGAATATTTTGCTTGTTGTAACATATATGCAATTTTAGCTAAAGAAGTAGTTTTTCCAGTTCCATTAATCCCAACAAATAAAATCAAAAAAGGTTGCTCTAGTTTCTTTTTTTCATTAATTTTTTCAAATAGATCAATTGTCCCTGCAGCATCAAATAATGCAGAGATGCTTGAGATCAAACTATCCTTAACAAATTTTTCAATTTGATGTTTGTCAATTTTTGAACCGATTAGTTTTTCTTTTAGGTCAGATTTTATTTCATCAATTACTTCACTAGCTACATCAGATTCTAAAAGAGAGATTTCTAATTCAAAAAGAATATCTTCAATGTCTTTTTCTTTGAGTTCCTTTTCACCAAGACTTTTCGCTGCATTAGAAAATGCATCACGAAGTTTATCAAACATGTTTTTATCCAGAATTTGGTTTTGATACAGCTTGCATTAATTGATTAATTTCTTCTCTTCCTTGCTCCAATCGTGCTGCTGCATCTTGTTTTTTTGCAGCATTATCTTGTAAAGCAATCTCAATTTCTTTAATATGTGCTTCAAGATAGTTTATTGCTGAAGAAAAATCTTTTTCCACTGCAACACCTGCACCAATACTCAAAACAATCTTGCTATTGGATGAAATTTTTGTATGTACATATGTTCCAATTCCAATTGGAACAAGAGTTTCGGATTCAGGTTTCTGACTAAGAGATTTCATGGATTCTATTGCAGCAGTTGCCTCTCGTAAAACACTTAGAAAAGTTACTTCTCTTTGAGATAAATCAGAAAAATATGTTTCAAGCATTTGCATTTGCTGCATTAATTGCTGTGCCTGTTCTTCACTCATTTACAACAAACCTTTCTCAGATGGTTATAAATTCATTCATAGATAGATCTAGGATGACAGATAAAAAAAATAAAGATAAAAATTTTATTTTACTTTTGAGAATCTATCTTGTACTTCATCCCAGTTAACTACATTCCACCATGCTTCGATATAGACTGGTCTTTTGTTTTGATAGTTGAGATAGTATGCATGTTCCCAAACATCACAACCTAACAATGGTACTAATCCTTCAGTTCTTGGACTAGTCTGGTTTGGCATTGATTTGTATTCAACCTTTCCTGAAGAAGAATTGTATACTAACCATCCCCAACCACTACCTTGAATTACTGCTGTTGTGGATGAAAATTTCTCTTTGAAGTCAGAGAAGCTGCCAAAAGAATCTTTAATTGCATCGGCAATTGATCCTCCAGGTTCTCCACCTCCATTTTGTTTCATGTTATTCCAAAATAACCTGTGGTTATCATAACCACCACCATTGAAATTAATTGCACTTCTTTTGTCCTCTGGTACTGAGTTAATATCAGATAAGATATCAAGGATATCCTTTTCTTGAATCTCAGCTGGACATGTTTCAAGAGCTGCATTTAGTTTGTCAGTGTATGCTTGATGATGTTTTGTGTGATGAATCTCCATTGTTTTTGCATCAATGTGAGGTTCTAATGCATCATAAGCATATGGCATTTCAGGAAGTGTGTATTTTCCCATGAGTTCTTTTGAAAATTTATTCAATTTATTGGTTTAGAAAGCAATTCATTTTTACTTGTAAAAATAGTTAGAAAATTTGTGAAATTCTTTGTTTTTTCTTTAATGATAGTATTTTTTGTGGGTTTTATTTTGTTTCAATTTCTATTATCTGAAAATGAAATTCAGACATATTTAGAAAGAAGCGTACCATATATTGGAACAGAAATTCTAAGAATTGATGGAATTGATGGAACTGGAATTAAAGTAGCTGTAATTGATACAGGTGTAGACTTTAATCATCCAGATCTATTTGGATGGGGTCCTGATGGAAAAGTAGTAGGAGGATACAATTTCATACGAGAAGATGAACTACCTCTTGATACAAATGGTCATGGTACTCAAGTTGCTGGAGTTATTGCAGCAGATGGTCAAGCGATTGGAGTTGCACCCAAGGCAAAAATTCTTGCTTACAAAGTGTCAGAAGATGGAGAAGAAGTATCATCAGAATTAATCATTAGAGCTATTGAAAAAGCAATTGAAGATGGGGCAGACATTATCAATATTAGTTTAGGAGTAAACAAAACAAATGCTAAGATTGATCGTGCAGTAAGTATTGCATTAGAAGAAGGAATTTTTGTAGTAACTGCTGCTGGAAATGATGGTCCAGGACTCAAAACAATTGGCAGTCCAGGTAGAAATTTTGGATCTGTCACAGTGGGTGCAACATACAATAATCTTACTTCAAGTTTAGTTGCAACATTAGAAGTGGATGAAAAGCCATACACTGTAATTCCAATGGTAGGTTCTACAAAACTAGAAGAACCAATTATAGGAAAAATAATTTTTGGTGGTTTTGGAAAAATTGAGAACTTGAAAGAACTTGATGTTAAAGATGCGATATTAATTGTTGAAAGAGGGAGTGATGTTGAAGGAGAATTATTGTATTTTTCTATTAAGGAAAGCAATGCTGCCAATGCAGGAGCAAAAGCTATGATAGTTTACAATAACAGACCAGGAATTTTTTTGGGTGAATTGATTCATGAATTTATGGAACCAGGATACAAACCACAAATTCCTGTGGTATCAGTTGACAGAGAAGAAGGAATTGAGATCAAAGAATCGATAAAAAATGGTAATGAGGCAAGCATGCATTTATTTTATAATCCAGATTTTGTTGCACATTTTAGTTCTAGAGGACCAGTATCGCCATTTTACTTAAAACCAGATATTGTAGCTCCCGGTGCATATATCAACTCCACACAAAACAATGGAGGTTACAATTTTACTAGTGGAACTAGTTATGCAGCACCACATGTTTCTGGAGCAGCAGCACTACTACTTCAAAAAAACCCAGAACTTCACCATCATGAGATAAAGTCTCTATTGCTAACTACAGTTGAGCCTGTTTCAGATGCCTACGGGAAAGAATTTTCAGTACATGAAGCAGGTGCTGGAAGATTAGATATAGGAAATGCTTATGGTGCAAAATTAATCATCATACCTCCAAATTTTGTGGTTAATGTGTCATCAGATAATCTAATTGCAGAAAAACAATTTGAGTTAAAACTGATTGATAGCACATTGGATAATTTTGATGTTAAATTTGAAGGACCAGAATTCATAAAATTTGAATCTTTTCTTGAAGATGATGCTCTACAAATTAAAATGAATATTACTGAAGAAAATTTTGGGGATCATGAAGGAAAAATAATTGTCAATCATGATGATACTCGATATGTAATTCTCTTTCTATTACATTACACACAAGGTTCAATTTCTGTAAATCAACAAAATCAAAAACTTTTCTTTGATATTTATCATCCCGAAGAATGGAGTTTTGCAAAAATTTCAGTTACAAATAGTAAAGATGGAAGAACAGACACTACAACTGCGGTGCCAAACAAAAATGCATCAATAGAAATCTATGAAAATGTAGAATATTGGATTGATGCCAAAATTAGAGTTGGGGGAAACACAACAAATGCGTTTAACACAATTGTAATTAGTTCACTTCCAGAAAATTCCCTTAGATCAGAAATAATTGACATTCCAGAAAAGCAGATTGGGATAATTGCAGTAATTGTAATAATAATTGGCATTATTGGACTAATTAAAAGAAAGTAGTCTATGCAGTAGGTTTAGGGCCTGCATCAATTATCTCAGATGAGACATTCTCAAATTTCTTAAAGTTTTCAACAAACATCTGAGCTAATTTTTTTGCGGAAAGAGTATACAAATCTTTGTCATCCCAAGTATTTTTTGGATCTAAAATTTCAGAAGGAACACCATCTACTTCAGTTGGAACATCTAGATTGAATAAATCATCATGGTGATATTTTACAACATCTAGTACGCCTGAAAGAGCGGCAGTAACCATAGCACGGCTATATTTGATCTTAATTCTTTTTCCAATTCCATATGGACCCCCAGACCAACCAGTGTTTACAAGGTAAACTATAGTGTTATGTTGATTGATTTTTTCTCCAAGTAATTTTGCATAAACTGATGCTGGCCTAGGCATAAATGGAGCCCCAAAGCACTCAGAAAATACAGATTTTGGTTCTTTGATTCCTCTTTCAGTTCCTGCCAATTTACTTGTATAACCTGACATGAAGTGATACATAGCTCCTTCTTTTGTCAGTCTAGAAACTGGAGGTAAAACGCCTAACGCATCAGCAGTCAAAAATACAATCAACCCAGGATGTCCACCAACACTAGGAAATACTGCACCCGGAATGTAATCCAAAGGATATGCCACACGAGTATTTTCTGTTAAACTAGTATCATTATAATTTGGTACATTATCATCAAGTACTACATTTTCTAAAACGGAACCTGATTTGATTGCATTCCAGATTTCAGGTTCTGCTTCTTGGCTGAGATTGATACATTTTGCATAGCATCCACCTTCAAAATTAAATGTGCCATTATCAGACCATCCATGCTCATCATCACCAATTAGTTTTCTATTAGGATCTGCAGAAAGGCTAGTTTTACCAGTACCAGACAATCCAAAGAATAATGTTGTATCTCCTTTTGCACCAATATTTGCAGAGCAGTGCATTGGAAAAATACCACGTTCTGGCAAAAGGTAGTTCATTACACTAAACATTGATTTTTTCATTTCTCCAGCATATTGTGTACCTCCAATCAAAACAATTTTTCTTGTTAAATCAACTAGGATAAAGACATTAGTTCTGGTTCCATCGATTTTTGGAACTGCTTCAAAGTCATTAATACACAATATAGTAAACTCAGGTTCATGATTTTCTAACTCTTCATTTGTAGGTCGAATAAACAAGTTTCTTCCAAACAAATTTTGCCAAACACGATCATTTATCACTCTAATTGGCAAACGATTTTCTGGGTCAGAACCTACAAAACCATCAAAAATAAAAAGTTCCTTATTTTCAACAAAGCTTTTCATTTTTTCGAGAAGTTTCTCAAATTTATCACTTGGAAATTGATGATTAATCTTTCCCCAATCAATTGTATCATTAGTTTTGTCGTCATATACGATAAAGCGGTCATCAGGAGATCTACCAGTATATTTTCCAGTATTGACAGAAAGAGAACCTGTTGAATTTATGACGCCTTCATTTCTTTCAACTGCGAGACGTGCCATTTCATATACGCTAAGATTTCGGTAAACTTTAGAAGGATTGATTCCAAATTCTGTTAATTGTGATGAGAATTTCTCAGTTACGGCAGAACCTACGACTTGAGTCAGAGTGTTACAGCTCCAAAAATAATTTTATCAATCTCAGGTTTGTTCATGAATATTTCGATTCGCCTTGAATTTCCTTATTATCTCTTTCTTATCTGAAATTTTTTCTAGGCTAGGAACGTATTTATTTCAAAATTCAAGAATCACCGTGATGTTGATCAACAAAGATAAACTTGCAAAGAGGCAAGAAATAAAAGAACACAATCCTGATTTTATTAGACCAGAAAGTTGGCGTTATGTTAGACTTCAAACTAACTGGAGAAAACCAAAAGGAATTGATCATCATCAAAGAAAACAAAAGAGTAGAGGTCGTCCAGGCCTTGTTAAAGTTGGATATCGAGGACCTAAAGAAGCAAGGGGATTACATCCTTCAGGATTTACAGATAATTTAGTTCATAATTTAAATGATTTAGAAAAATTAGATCCAAAAAAAGATGGCGTTAGATTTGGACATAGTGTTGGAACTAAAAAGAGAAAAGAAATTGCTGTAAAAGCAATTGAAGGTAAATTCAAAATTTTTAATGCAAGAGTGAGTGCAATTGGTAGTAAATCTTAAAGCTAAGAAAAGACTAGCGTCTAGAGTTATAGGTGTTGGAGTTCATAGAATAAGATTTGATACTGATCATCTAGATGATGTTGCAGATGCAATCACAAGAGAAAATATTCGAAGTCTCGTTACAGCAAATACAATCACAGTTAAATCATTTACAGGTACATCTAAAGGCAGGGCACACAAAAAGAAAGCTCAAAAGAACAAAAGAGGAACAACTCAAGGTTCGAAACGTGGTAGGAAGGGAGCACGGGTAGGTAAAAAACAAGTATACGTTGCTAAAGTTCGTTCATTGAGACGATTGTTAAAGATTGCAAAAGACAGAAAAGATTTGACTAATCTAGAATTTTGGGCACTCTACAAAAGAGTTGGTGGAAATACGGTTAGAAATAAAGCACATCTTAGAACTTTGATGGAAGAAATCAAAGCAGGTAGAAAGAACTAGAACCGATAGACCTTTTTTTCCAAATCTATAATTTTACCATTTTTAATTTGAATACCTTCGTCATTTAGTAATTTTGTTTTGATATGTTCCCCATATGCGTAACCGCCGATTTTTCCAGTAGACATTACAACTCTATGACATGGAATAATCACAGGGTAAGGATTTTTGTTCATTATTTTTCCTACGGTTCTCTGCCCATTTTTCAATCCAACAGCTTTCGCTAATTTGCCATAAGTTGTGATTTGACCTTTTGGAACCTCTAGTAATTTTTTGTAAATCTTTTGTTCTAGATTCAAAGTTTGATAACCTCAAGTTCTGTTGATTTAAGAAAATCAAGTACTTTCTGTTTATTGGAACCCAATCCACCCCAATCTAAAAGAGCAGTTTTTGCCATGCTATTTTGTGCAAGAATATGAGAGAACAATTTTTCATCAAGATCGTCTAATGCATGTTTTGGAATAACGGTTCCAAGTGCATGTTTTCCTTCAAGGAGTTCATTAGTAAATTTTGAAGGATAATGAGTTCCTCCAAAACAAATTGCAACAGGATTTTCTTTAATTGGTTGTGAAATTACTTGGTGAACCAAAGTTGCTACTGAATTGCACAAGGATGTATCATTCCATTGTTTTTCAGATGTGCCTATTTCTATGAATATGGATGGTTTAGTTAATGCAGTAGGTCCATGGTGTGTGGCCTCAATAGTGATTTGAAATTCTAAAAATTGAGACTGGTTTTTCTTCAAAGTTTGAAGATATGCTTTTTGAAGATGTGGGTGAGGGACTGCAATCTGTCTATTGTTTCCACCAAATTTAGCTTCAGAAAAATTTCCGGTGCAATGGCAAGTCAGAGCCAATACTCCAGATTCTGCAGCATGTTTTGAGAGAAATACAAATCCGTCATAGTCATATTTTTCTTCTAACCAATCAGCAGAAATGGCAGGAGTTGGAATTATTACCAAGTCATAATATTTCCCACGAAAAATATCACCTTCTTGAATCATTTCTTTCGAAAGAAATTTTGCCATGTTGTGACCTGCAGGGTCATCTCGATATGCAACTAGTAAGTCCATGAGATAAGAGATATAAGGACACCTTATTAATTTCCAGTCAATGAATCTACGACCAAAGCAGACTTTGAGAAACATGGCCAATACTATGAAAATGGCCAAAAAACCAGACAGAGATGAGTATTCACAACATCTTAGATTGGTAATGTTTGGAATAGCAGGAGTTGGTTCGATTGGGTTTATTATTCAGTTTGTTTTTTCGGTAATTACGTTTGGTAGATAGAATTGACAGAGGAAGTAAAATCACATTTATTTGCAATTAGGACCACTGGTGGACAAGAAAAAGTGGTAATGAGATTATTAGAAGCTAAAGCAAAGGCAGATAAAATTAACATTCAATCAGTTTTGCTAGTTGACAATCTGAAAGGCTATGTTGTAATTGAAGCAATCAATCCAAGTGATGCTTACATGGCAGTTGAAGGAATTAGACATATTCGTGGCCAATTAAGAGGAGAATTAGAATTCAAAGATATTGAGGGATATCTTATCAAAAAATCCACAGTTTCACAATTAGCAATAGATAACATAGTCGAAATCACAGGAGGTCCATTCAAAGGAATGAAAGCAACAGTTACTAGAATAGATGTTGACAAAGAAGAAGCAACTGTGGTTTTGTTGGATGCTTCATATCAATTACCAGTTACAGTAGACGCAAACTATCTGAAACTATCAAGTGAGGCTTAGTAAGGATTAAATTTTTCGTATAGAGTAGATAAAAAATGGGAGAACAAAAAGTATCAGCACTTGTAACTGGAGGAGGAGCATCTGCAGGTCCGCCATTAGGTCCAGCATTGGGTCCTCTAGGAGTTAACATTATGGAAGTTATCAAGGCAATCAATGATAAAACAAAAGACTTTGAGGGAATGAAAGTCCCAGTAACTGTTGTTGTTGATACCGATACAAAAAAGTATGAAATTGAAATTGGTATTCCTTCAGTTGCAGCACTCATTATGAAAGAAGCAGGAATTCAGAAAGGTTCAGGAGCATCAGGTACTGAGTGGGTAGGAGATGTCACAATGGATGGAATTGTTAAAGTAGCAAATACAAAACTTGAGAAATCTTATGCTTCTTCATTGAAATCTGTTGCAAAAACCATAGTTGGTACATGTGTCGCATTAGGAGTAAAAATAGAAGGAAAGACTCCAAAAGAAATTACTGTCGAAATTAATGAGGGCAAATGGGATGAGAAATTCCAATAATTATTGAATTAAATAAACAGGATCTTTATTGGTTCTTTGTAGTTCTACAAAGGTTTCAGTATTTTGAATGCCGTCTATTTTTCCAATTTTTTCAATTACCACAGTATGAAGGGATTCAAGGCTCTTGGCATAAATTTTAATCAGTATATCAAATCTGCCAGTAATTTCTGATATTGAGACAACTTCTGGGATTTCCATGAATTTTTCATGAATTGAATCCTTGTATTTAGGATCTCGGTTGATTCCAACGGTAGCTTTTACACCGATACCTAAGAGGGAATCATCTATTTCCACGGTAAATTTTTTGATTAGTTTTTTCTTCTGTAATCTCTTGATTCTGCTATACAGCACAGAAGCATTGATTCCAAGTTTTTTTGACAAATTAGGAACAGAGATAGAACCATCTTTGGTTAATTCGAAAAGCAACTTCATATCCAGATCATCAAATCGCTGCAACGTATTCGAAAATTATGATTGTGATTTAATATATGTAGGTTTTGAGATAAATTTCTCTTGGAATTACAATTTTTTTATATTAAACGTGTAATTTTTTAAAATAAATGAAAATCAGAAATCTCAATCTATAAACGATTTTAAGTAGGCTTTCTCGAAAATGTTCGTAATGATTACAGAGACACAGCTAGTTGAAGTGATTAAAGAAGCCAAGACTACAACTAAACAGAGGAAATTTACTCAAGCCATAGAATTAATCATAAATTTCAAAGATATTGATGTCAAGAAGGGATTTGCCCTTAATGAAGTGGTTCAGCTCCCAAAGACAAGTTCTCCAGCAACTGTTTGTGTTATAGCAACAGGAGATATGAGCCTGAAAGCAAAACAGGCAAATGCTGATGCCGTTATTGGGACAAGTGAACTAGATAAATTTGCAGCTAACAAAAGAGAGTCTCGGAAATTTATTAACAAATATGATTTCTTTTTGGCAGACACTAAAGTCATGCCACTTGTAGGAAAAACTTTGGGTCAGCTTTTAGGTCCTAGAGGAAAGATGCCAACCCCAGTTCCATTTGATGCACCTATTGAATCATTTTTACAAAGATTTAGATCATCAATTAAAGTTAGAACAAGAGCATCTTTATCCATATCATGTAAAATTGGAGATGAATCTATGGAAGATACTGACTTGGCAATTAATGCACATGCTGTTCTTACTGCAATTGAAAAGAAGTTGCCAAACGGGGAGAGAAATATCAAACGAATAATGGTAAAAACTTCAATGGGTAAACCAATAAAACAAGTACAAGAGGTCAAGAAGAAATTTGCATGAGAATAGAACATCTTATCCTAAAAGAAAAGCCCAAATGTATCAACAGTTACAAGAGCTGCCAAAAAAATACAAAGTTCTAGCTCTAATCAAAATGTACAAGGTACGTTCTACACAGATATTGCCTTTAAGAAAAATTCTCAAAGATGACGTAGAATTTGTTAGTATAAAGGATAAAGTTGCACAAAAAGCCCTGGAGAAACTAGACGTACCAGGAATCAAAGACATTGTTGGAGAGCTTTCAGGACAATGTATGTTCATGTTTACCAATATGTCACCATTCAAGCTAAATGTCCTTCTAGCCAAAAATAAAATCATGATGATGGCGAGAGGAGGAGATGTTGCAAGTCTAGATGTTGTAGTACCTGCAAAAAACACAGGAATTGCACCAGGACCAATGCTTACAGAATTTAAAGAAGCAGGAATTCCAACTAAAATTGATCAAGGAACAATTTGGATTGCAAAGGATACAACTCCGGTACTAAAAGGCGAAGTTATCAATGAAAAATTAGCATCAATTCTTGGAAAACTAGATATCAAGCCTGTAGAGGCTGGAATTTTGCTCTATGTAGCCCTAGAAGATGGCGTCAAGTATGTTGAAGCAGAGATGGTAATTGATGTTGAGAAGATTAGAGGAGAATTTGCACAAGCACACCAAGAAGCAGTTTCATTATCTATTGCAGCAGCTTATATCACACCGGACAACATTTCACAAATTCTTAGTAAAGCAGCACAATCTGCACGCTCTGTATCTGTCGAGTCAGGATTTATGACTGATGAAACAAAGGAACAGATTTTGCAAAAAGCAGATGCTCAAGCAAGAGCAGTTGCTGGAAAAGCAAAAGATTACACACCTGCATAAATTAAAATCTAGAACTAGAGAAATTATTAATTAAAAATTTGATTCAGTTACTCGTTATCTGTGTTTTTTATAATTAGATCAATAACATCTGATGCCCTAAATGAACTTCTAACAAATGGGCCAGATTCTACATGCAAGAATCCAAATTTTTTCAAATCAAGCTTTAATTGGTAAAATTTTTCTGGGGTTACAAACTCCTTTACTGAAAGATGTGACAAAGTCGGTTGCAAGTACTGGCCAAGAGTGATGATATCAACATCAACATCTCTAAGTTCTTGTGCAGTTTGTAGAATTTCTTCTTCGGATTCACCTAATCCCAACATCAAAGATGATTTTGTAAAAATGTTGGAATCTAATTCTTTTACATATTTCAAAACCTTCAGTGATTGTTTGTAATTTGCTCGAAGGTCTCTAATAGAGGAGCTTAGTCTTTTGACGGTTTCAACATTATGACCTATTACGTTAGGTTTTGCTTTTACTATTGTTTCAATGAATTTTTCATTTCCACTAAAATCAGGAATTAATGACTCAACTACTGTATTTGGGCATTCAGATTTTATGCATTGTATGGTTCTGGCAAAATGCTCAGAGCCTTCATCTGGAAGATCATCCCTGCAAACAGACGTGATTACCACATAACGAAGACTCCATTCTTTGATTGCTTCTGCCACATGCTGTGGCTCCTCAGAGTCTAATTCAAAGGGTTTTCCAGTTTCAACATTGCAAAATTTGCATCCACGTGAGCATACATCACCCATAATCATAATTGTTGCAGTTCCCACACCCCAACACTCAGAAACATTTGGACAAGAAGCCTCTTCGCAAACAGTGTGCAGATTGTATTTTTGTAAAGTCTTTCTTACTTTGACATAGTTTTCACCTGAAGGAATTTTCATTTTTAACCAGCTAGGCCGGATTAAGCTCATCGATTCAATGAACATATAACAAATAATAACATTTTACTTTGCATGCGATCACCATTTTTCAAAAACCATTTAGAACTAAAAGCTAAGATGGTTGACTTTCATGGATGGGAGATGCCGTTACAGTACTCTGGAATTATTGATGAGCACAAGAATGTTAGAGAAAGCGTTGGATTGTTTGATGTTTCTCACATGGGCAGATTTAAAATCAAAGGGGAAGCAGAATCACAAATACAACATTTGATAACAAATGATATTTCAAAGATTGGTGACAAACAGTCCATCTATTCCCCAATGTGTAATGAAAATGGTGGAATAATAGACGATGTAATAGTTAACAGAATCAATTCAAATGAATTTGTAATTGTTGTTAATTCATCAAACATTAAAAAAGATCTTAACTGGATCACAAAAAATGTTAAATCATGTGAAATTCAAAACGTCACAGAGGATTATGCGTTATTAGCACTGCAAGGTCCAAAAGCCGAAAATGTGCTAAAAGATGCTGGGGTTGAGCAAATAGAAAATCTCAAGACATTTCATTTGCTGGAAGCAAAACTATACGATGTTGATTGTATTATTTCAAGAACTGGGTACACTGGTGAAGATGGATTTGAGTTATTTTTTGATTCAAAACAGGTTCAAGTTTGGGAAAAATTATTGGGAACAGGTACGAAATATGGGATAAAACCCATTGGATTGGGGGCACGTGACACACTAAGACTTGAGGCAGGATTGATGCTTTATGGGAATGACATTGATGAAACAATTACTCCGCTTGAGGCACCGCTGAAATGGACCGTTAAATTTGAGACTGAATTTATTGGAAAAGCAGCACTTGAACAGAAAAAAGTGGAGAGAAAAATTAGAGGTTTTGAAATTATCGAAGCAAAAAGAGTAGCTAGAAAAGATAACAAGATTTACGATGAAGAAAAAGAGATCGGAATTGTAACATCAGGCAGTTTTTCCCCAACACTAGGCAAACCAATTGGATATTGCTTTGTACCTATAGAGTATTCTTTGGAGAGAGAAATTAAGATCGATATTGGTGGTAAATTCTTTGACAGTAAGTTAACATCTACCAGATTTTACAAAAGATAAAACAACTTTTTTTAAAGAGATTATTAGAGAGTTTGCCGTGGCAGAGAAAAAATTTACTAAAGAACACGAATGGATTGAAAAAAGCGATCAAATCATAATTATTGGAATAACAGAATTTGCACAAGATCAACTTGGCGATATAGTATCAATTGAATTACCTCAAGTTGCAAGTTCATTTAAACAAAATGATGTTATGGCAATCATAGATTCCGTCAAAGCATCATCAGACATCTACTGCCCAATTGATGGAGAAATTATTGAAATTAATGAAAAATTATTAGAACATCCAGAATTGATTAATCAGTCACCCTATAATGAAGGATGGATTGTAAAAATAAAACCGAATAATACAGAGCAAATAGATTCTTTGCTTTCTAAAGAACAGTATGATGAACTAGTAGGACAAAGTAAGGAGTAAACAATGAATTTTATTCCGCATACAAAAGAAGACATTTCTAAAATGCTTTCAGTTGTTGGTTGTTCAACATTAGATGAATTGGTTTCGGAATTCAAACCAAGACTTTCTGAATTAAAGCTAGACAGACCATTGAGTGAGATGGAATTAGTTTCATACATTACATATTTGTCAGAAAAAAATTCACAAATGAAATACTTTGCAGGTGGTGGGTCTTATGATCATTACATACCATCGGTGATCAATCATCTTGTGTCAAGAGGAGAATTTTTGACATCATACACACCATACCAGCCAGAGGCAAGCCAAGGAGTTTTGCAGATTTTATATGAATTTCAGTCATTCATATGCCTGCTTACAGGCATGGACGTCTCAAATGCATCTCTTTATGACGGCGCATCAGCCTTGGCAGAGGCAGTATTGATGTCCAGTGCATATACTAAACGAAAGGATGTTTTTGTAGATGATGGACTTAATCCAACATATTTGAAGGTTCTTCAAACATACTGTGATGGAACAGAACTTACAATTACAAACACAATTGATGAAAATACTGCATGTGTGATTTCACAAACTCCAGACTTTTATGGTAACATCAAAAACCCTCAAGGCTTGATTGAAAGGGCTCATCAAAACAATGCACTTTTCATTAACTGTATTTCTGATCCAACCTCTCTGGCAATACTCAGAACTCCTGGAGAGTTTGGTGCAGATGTTGTTGTAGGAGAAGGTCAGGCGTTTGGCATACCAAAAAGTTTTGGTGGCCCATATCTGGGATTTATTGCAGTAAAACAATTTTTGACAAAAAAATTACCAGGAAGAATTGTAGGAATGACTACAGATGACCAAGGAAATGAAGGATTTGTTTTGACATTACAAGCAAGAGAGCAGTTCATCAGAAGGGAACGTGCCACAAGTAACATTACTACAAATCAGACACTGTTAGCATTAACTGCGACAATTTACTTGGCATTATTAGGAAAATCTGGACTGCAAAATGTAGCAAAAGCGTCATATCACAGGGCACATCTTTTGCATGAAAAGCTAAGGAAAAATGGCTTTGAATCTGTCAACACAAATCCATTTTACAATGAATTTATAGTAAAATCACCAAAACCATCTGAAAAAATAATTGCAGATTTGATGGAACATAATATTTTTGGTGGAATAGATGTCGGAGACAACAAATTGCTGATATGCTGCACTGAAAAAAATTCACTTCAAGATATTGATTCGTATATTTCGGCGGTGATTAAATGAAATTAATTTTTGATTACAACCAATCGAATACAGAGCACACACCTTCTCAAGAAAAGGATGTGGATTTACCTGAGGAACTAAAAAGAAAATCTCTTCCGTTACATGATGTCAACGAGATTCAAATTATAAGACACTACACTGAGTTATCAAGAAAAAATTATGGTATTGATACAAATTTCTATCCTCTAGGCTCATGCACAATGAAATACAATCCTAGAGTCAATGAGGATCTTGCCAAGCTACCGGGATTCTCAGATCTGCATCCACACATGCCCGCTAGTCATGTACAAGGGGCATTGCAGGTTATTTGGGAATTAGAAGAGAATCTAAAAGAAATCACCGGCATGGATGCATTTTCTCTTCAGCCATCTGCTGGTTCACAATGTGAATTACTTGGAGTAATGATTGCCAAAAAATATTTTGCAGAAAAAAATGAAATCAGAACCAAAATAATAATTCCAGACTCTGCTCATGGAACAAATCCTGCAACTGCAGCCATGTGTAAATTCCAAACAGTTACGATTCCAACAGATGATCGTGGTAACATGGACATTGATGAATTCAAAAAGGTAATAGGAAAAGATGTGGCAGTTGTAATGATTACAAACCCAAATACTCTTGGATTGTATGAAGAGAATTTATCTGAGATCAAGGATCTTGCAAAAGAAAATGGAGCACTGATGTATTGTGATGGTGCAAACATGAATGCGCTTTTGGGAATTAGTAAACCTGCAGATCAAGGATTTGATATGATGCATCTTAACTTGCACAAGACATTTTCAACACCACATGGTGGAGGTGGACCTGGTGGAGGTGCACTAGGAGTTAGATCATTTCTTGAAGATTATTTGCTAGTACCAAGAATTAAAAAAGAAAATGAACAATTCGTTTTTGATTACAACAAAGAAAAGAGTGTAGGCAAGATGCATTCATTTTATGGAAATTTTGGAATAATTGTTCGCGCGTTATCATACTTAAAATCCTGGGGATCAGACATTCAAAAAGTTTCACAGATAGCAGTTTTAAATGCAAATTATCTTTTTAGTTTGCTAAAAGAAGACTTTGATGTCCCATATGACAGAAGATGTGCACATGAATTTGTCATATCTGCAAAAAACTTTGGTGAGAAAAGTACTATCAACATTGCAAAAAGAATTATAGATTATGGTTTTCATGCACCAACAATTTACTTTCCATTGATTGTAAAAGAGGCTTTGATGATAGAGCCTACAGAAACTGAAAGTAAAGAGACACTAGATGAGTTTGCCAAGGTCTTGAAAACCATCATCAAAGAACTAAGAGAAGACCCAGAATTAGTCAAAAATGCGCCTCATACGACACCTGGAAGATTAGATGAGGTAAAGGCAGCACGTCAGCTAAATCTACGATGGATGCCTAAGGAATCATAAATTGAATTCTAATCAGGATGAAATCATTACTGCAGCAACCACAACAAAACTAGGCAAGATTATAAAAATCAAGCTTGCCTACAAGCAAGAATCACAATTGATTCATTCAATTAGGATTACGGGGGATTTTTTTGTCCATCCAGAAGAAACAATTGAACAACTAGAGCAAGGACTTTGTGGAGTCAAATTAGAAAAAGAAGATTTGAAAAACAAAATTCAGTTGGTTTTGAAGAACTCGGAGTTTTTTGGATTTGAAATAGATTCGTTAGTTGATGTTATACTTGGTACAAAGGGTGATAAAAATAAAATTTGAAAAAATTAGAATTTTAGAAACAGGAAATAAGTTGGGACCGTGGAACATGGCAGTTGATGAGTTTTTACTTTACAACTGCAAAGAACCTGTTTTAAGAATTTATGGATGGTCAAAGCCCTGTATTTCTATTGGTTATTTTCAAAACATAGACGAAGTTGATTACAAAAAATGCAACGACATGAATGTAGATGTAGTTAGAAGAATTACTGGTGGAGGAGCAGTTTTTCATGACATGGAGTTGACATACTCGTTTGTTACAAAAAATTTTCCACAAAGCATTATGGAGTCATATAAAGAAATTAGTGAAGTGATCATACAAGCGTTAAAGAAGCTTGGACTTGACGCCAAGTTTTCGCCGTTAAATGATGTCACTGTTGATGGAAAGAAGGTTTGTGGAAATGCACAGACCAGAAAGAACAATGTTTTGCTGCAACATGGAACTATTCTGTTAGAGGTAGATATAGAAAAAATGTTTTCGTTGCTAAATGTACCAATAGAAAAGATCAGTGATAAGAAAATTTCAGATGTCAAAAATAGGGTTGCAGGCATTTCAAAAACGTTTGACCAAGTTTCTGACGCTCTAAAAAGCAGTGCAAGAGATGTTTTTAGATGTGATCTTGTTCCTTTCAAACTAAACCAAGAAGAATTAGAATCATGTCAAAAGTTAATGGATGAAAAATTTTCAAGTGAGAATTGGACGTTTAGAAGATAACCTTGGCAAAATTTATTGCTACTTGAATTTCATCAAATCACATGTATGATGCAGTCATAATTGGTGCTGGACCTGCAGGTTATGTATGCGCAATAAGCCTAGCAAGACAGGGCGCAAAGGTTTGTGTCATTGAAAAAAATGGTCTTGGAGGCACATGCACCCACAAGGGCTGTATTCCAACAAAGTATCTACATTCAATGGGAGACATTATAAGAAAGGCAAAATCGGCCAAAAAATTTGGCATTAACAGCAACATAGAGATTGATTATTCGATTCTAAGATCAAAAATGAGATCAATTGTTTCAAAGCTTGCATCTGGAATTGGTTTTCTGTTCAAAGAACATGGGATAGAGCTAATAGAAGGAGAAGCTAGCATAAAATCACAAAATCAGGTTATTGTAAATGATAGAACTTTAGAAACAAAAAACATTGTTCTTGCTACAGGAAGCAAACCCAAAAGTTTTCCTACAAATAATTTAGCTGAAAAAATTGTGTCAACTGATTCGATTTTTGAGTTAGAAGATCTTCCAGAATCCATTTTGGTTGTAGGTGGTGGATATAGTGGGTGTGAATTTGCATCCATTCTCAATGCGCTAGAATGTAAAGTTTGGTTAGTTGAGATGGAAGATTCTCTTTTGCCTGGTCAACCAAAAGAGGTTGGAGCTGCTATTGAAAAATACATGAAACTAGATGGAATTTCTGTTATGACAAAATCTTCTATGAAAATAACTGATGATGGAAAGGTGATGATAAATGAGGATGAAATTAATCCCGAAAAAATTCTAATTAGTACAGGAAGGGAACCTAACTTTAACACTGATGAGTTGGATAAGTTAGGAATTGTTTGGAATGATGAGGGCATAACAGTAAATGAGTACATGCAAACAAATCTTTCAAATGTTTATGCAATAGGGGACATTGCAGGAAAATATGAGCTTGCACATGTAGCATCATACCAAGGCGAGGTTGCAGCACAAAATATCTTGGGAGAAAAAAAGACAATGGATTATTCGGTTGTGCCATTTTGTGTGTTTGTATATCCTGAAGTGGCAATTGTTGGAAAATGTGAGGGAAATTCAAAAGAGTTTCCTATGGTAGCAAATGCAAAAGCAAATTGTTTGGGAGATACACGTGGATTCATCAAGGTTTTTGAGGAAAATGGAATATTACAAGGAACCATCATAGTTGGAGCACATGCAAGTGAAATCATTGGCGAAGCTACATTGGCAATTAAATTAAAACTGAAACCAAAAGACGTGATTGAAACAATTCACGCTCATCCAACCCTTCCTGAGGCATTTGTAGATGCGCTAAGAAGTCTGGATGGAAAAAGCATCCATATGTTCTAATATTTTATAGTAGAGTGATATGGGTAGGAATTTTGTGACTAAGATTGGAATTGAGCTTGGAATAAGAGCTCCGGCAAAAGCTATTGAACGAGCAGCTCAGATTGCAGACGATAATTCTGTTGAATACTTTTTTGTGCCAGAAACACATCCGGGATTTTTTGGAGTGAATGCATTGGAGGTATTATCAAATATCAGTAAGAAAGTTAAGCATGTAAAACTAGGAACAGGAATCATCAATGTGTTTTCAAGAACACAGGAAGAAATACTTGATGCTGCAAATCATTTACACACAAAGACTGGCGGAAAATTTGTTTTAGGAATTGGAACAAGTGCACCTATAATAATTAAAAATTTATGGAATATGGAATTTAAAAAACCACTCTCACGATTAAGGGACTACTCAAATTTTATCAAGACAAAATATTCTGGCCCAATTTATTGGGCTGCAGTTGGTGAAAAAACTACAAAACTTGCAGCTGAAAATGCAGATGGTGTCATATTTTTTTTAAAACCAAGGGATCAAATTTCAAATCACATAGATATGATTAACTCAACACTAAAGTCTCTGAATAAATCAGAAGATGAGTTTAATGTAATTTCAATTCTTCCTACTTTTTTTGCAGATAATAACAATCAAGCAAAAATGACATTAGCTAGTTACATTGGTGCAAATGAGTTTTATGCAATTTCGCTAACAAATGCTGGTTTTCAAGATGAGGTTGAGAAGATAAAGAATGCATTTGAAAAAGTCGGATTATGGGAGGCTATGCAAAATGTTGGAGATGTGCTGCTTGATGAATTAACAGTTTCAGGCTCAGTGAAAGAGTGTAAAGAAAGAATTAGCAAAATGATAAAAAACACGAAATTAAAAACCGTAATTTTAGGATTTGACTTACCTGAAGACAAATACACAGATGACTTTTTTGAGAAACTTGATAAATTGCTGAAAAGCCTTCAATAGAATGCCATCCGTTAACTTATCAAACATAGTATTTACCAAGGCAAAATTTCGTTATTCAATATCTGAGATAGTGGATGATTTTCTCAAGAAAAAGCTAGACAAGGAGGTTAGAGAATATGCAAAAAATGAGCTTGGAATAGATTATGTCTACAAATCATATGATTTTTCAAAAATTGATTTTGACAAGGGTGACTTTGTTGAACCAGATGTTAGCCTAAATGACATGTATTACAAAACAGCAAAAAAGTCTCTACGTGGGATCAACCCTAAAAAAATAGGATTATTCATTACAATTAATGACAATCAGCAATACCTAGATCCTTCACCAACAGTTGAGCTAATTCCCAAGCTTTCATTTAGAAAAGACATCAGAGCACAGAACTTCCAGGGATTGGCATGTTCCTCATTTTCAGAATCACTGCTAAATTCTGCAGGATACTTTCTCATGAATGGTAAAGAAGACGCGTTTGTGCTAATTGGGACTCATTATACTCCATGGTTTTTGGATAGAATAAAGCAGATTAAACACATCTCAAAAAAAGACAAAACAAATTTTTATAATTTAATTTATTTTCTGATTTTTAGTGATGCCGTTTCATCTACCATACTATCACAAACAAAGACAAAAAACACGCAAATTCAGATTGATTCAAAATCAATCCTCACTCTAAAGGATACAAAAAATACTGAGAAAAATGCAACAATCAAGATGTCTCCAGATAAGAAATACAGAATAGTTTTTGATATGAAATTACAGCCAAAAAAGCTCAGAGAAGAGGTAGCAGATCTTTCTGCACAAAATCTCAAACTATTGCGCAAAAAGATGCCGTCTGAATTTAAAAGAATTAAGATCTGGGGATTACACACTGCTGGAGGTAGATTTGTAGATTATGTTGCAGGGAAATGCCAAATTGATAAAACAAAGATTGGACTCAGTTACGATTTAATGAAAAAGACAGGCAATACAGGTGCTGTAAGCTCACTACAATTCATCAATGAATGCATAAACAAAAAAGCTCTTTCCAAAAACAACCTTGGTTGTTTTATTGATTATGGTTGGGAAGGGGTTAACATATTCATATTTAGAAAATTAAATTAAGAAAAAAGTTATCTAGCCAAACAGAGAAGACAATCCTTCCATGGCTGCTTCTTCGGTTTTACCGTCGTCTTTAGGTTTTTCCTCTTTCTTTGCTTCACCACCGGCTGCTGGTGTATCTGCTGCTGGTGCGGCTGCTGCAACTGCTACAGGTGCGGCTTTTACTGCATCATCGATATTTACATCGGCTAATGCTGCAACTAGTGATTTCACTTGAGATTCATTAACTTCAGTACCAGATGCTTTTACAACTGAGCTGATGTTTGCTTCATTGACGTCTTTCTTTAGCTTGTGAAGAAGTAAAGCAGCGTAAACATATTCCATTGTATCGAGATTTTCTTAGGGCATAATATAAAACTATGGAGAAATCATGCCTGAAATTTGAAAACTAGTTCAAGATTTTAAGACTTCGACAAACGGAATAAAGTGCTCTTTTCAGATTTTTATCCATCAAAGACTCCATTCTGCTTCTCAAAAGCAGTTTTGCTTCATCTCTTTCGGAACCGAGAGGTAATGACAATACTTTGTTGAGAAATTCTGATAGGGATTCCCGAATCCAACCATCTAACATTGAATAAACCTGTGGAGGAATAAGATCGCATTTGTCTTTATCAAGATCAATTACTTCAGCATAATTTTCGTACTCTACTCTATACACTAAAGCTAGAACAACATTATCAGGGGTTGGATGCTCAAGTATCTCTCGTGATCTTACCCCTGTCTTTCCTTGTTCTACCTTATTTTTGAGGCCAACAGGATTGACAATTACACCATTAATCCCGACTTGTCTGCCATCTATACCTGTAATTACTCCAAAGATAAAGTCATAAAATTCGCCATTCTTTTTAGTAGAGAAAACATGAGTTCCTTCTTTCAGGGCTAGCTTACTTCCAAACATGAATTATTTGAAATTGATAGTGTATTTAATGTATTATTTATCAGCACAAATGAACAGTATGAAAACCATAATTACTTTTTCTATTCTAATTATTTTTGGAATGACAAGTATGGCTTTTGCAGAATCTTATCCTGACTTGGGAGTAAAAGTAGAGATAGTAGCTGAGAATCTTTCTATTCCATGGAGTATTGATTTTGCGCCAGATGGCAGGATCTTCTTTTCTGAAAGAACAGGAACCCTGAATGTGATTGAGAATTCAATACAAAAACAAATCATGTCGTTAAATGTAGGAGGTGGAGAGGGAGGAATGCTTGGAATAGCACTGGATCCTGACTTTGAATCAAATCACTACATCTACATCTACTATACTTACAACGAATTTCTATCAACTAAGAATAAACTCGTGCGATTTGTAGAATCAAACAATGTTCTAACTGAAGACAAGATTCTACTTGAGAATATTCCAGGGGCATCATACCATGATGGAGGTAGAATAAAGTTTGGGCCAGATGGCAAGTTGTATGTTACAACTGGTGATGCAGGAGATTCTAATCTTTCACAAAGATTGGATTCTATTGCAGGAAAAATTCTCAGAATAAATTCTGATGGAACAATACCTGATGACAATCCATTTTCAGATTCAGCGGTGTATTCATTTGGACACCGTAATCCTCAAGGAATTGATTGGGATGAATTTGGAGTTTTGGTTGCATCAGAACATGGTCCTTCTGGTTGGCGAGGAGTTGCTCATGATGAAATCAATGTGATTCAAGCTGGTGCTAATTATGGTTGGCCTGATGTAATTGGTGATGAAACAAAAGACGGTTTGACTAATCCAACATTACATTCAGGTGATGATACTTGGGCTCCATCAGGTGCTTCATTTTATTATGGTGAAGAGATCCCACAATGGAATGGAAAATATTTTGTAGCCTCACTTAGAGGGCAGCACCTACTAATGATTGACTTTGATTCAGATTACAATGTAATTTCTTTTGAAAAGTTGTTCTTGGGAGAATTTGGAAGACTGAGAGATGTGGTGCAAGGACCTGATGGTTTGTACATCTTAACTAGTAATCAAGACGGACGCGGTAATCCATCACTTAATGATGATAGAATTCTTCGAGTTACCTCACTTTATGACACCAGCAATAGTCCTCAATGGATAAAAAGTATCTCAAAATGGCATATGGGTGGATTGATCTCAGAAGATGAATTAATCAATGCATTTGCATATCTGAATCAAAAAGGAATATTGTTAAACAACAATTCTTAATATTGGATTGGAGCATGCTCAACGTTGGATAAAAAAGAGATTCTAAAGGAATTTTCATCAGATTCTGATAGATACTACAAGGTCAAGTTATTCGAAGAACAGGGTTTTGTTCGCAAGTCTTGTTCAAAGTGTGGCAGGTTCTTTTGGACTTTGGATTCTGGACGAGATATGTGTCCGGAAGACGCAGATGATACGTATTCATTCATTGGAGAACCTCCAACAACTAAGAGATTTGATTATACAGAAGCTTGGAAGCAGGTTGAAGAATTTTTTGTAAAGAATGGTCACACTTCAGTAAGTAGATATCCAGTTGTTTGTAGATGGCGTGATGATCTTTACTTTACAATTGCATCAATCGTTGATTTTCAAAGAGTGATGGGTTCGAAGGTAGTCTTTGAGTTTCCTGCAAATCCTCTAGTTGTTCCACAAACATGTTTGCGTTTCAAAGACTTGGAGAATGTTGGAGTAACTGGCAGACACTTTTCTAGCTTTTGTATGATAGGGCAACACAGCATTCCAGATTCCAATGGTTATTGGAAGGATGAATGTATTGATTTAGACTTTAGATTACTAACCGAGCAATTTGGAATAAAGAAAGAGGAAGTTGTCTTTGTTGAAGACGTATGGGAGGGCGGTGGTTCATTTGGATCATCGCTAGAATATTTTGTGAAAGGACTGGAGCTTGGAAATGCGGTATTTACTGAATTTCAAGGGGAGTTAGGCAAGCATACTGTTCTTGACCAGAAAATTATAGACATGGGTGCAGGTCTTGAGAGATTTGCATGGATTACAATGGGAACTCCCACTGCATATGACTGCTGTTTTGGTCCAATAACTAATCATCTCATGCAAAAGATAGGAATTGAATCAGATTCTGATATGTTAAGAAATTATTTCACAGCAATCTCAAAGAATCTAGAGATTTATGATGACTTGATAGATGTAAGGAAACATGCTGTGAAAAATACGGGACTAACTGATGATCAAGTGAATAAAATCATCACACCACTTGAAGGAATGTATCTAATTGCTGATCATCTTCGTACTTTGATCTTTGCAATAGCTGATGGCGCTCTGCCAAGCAATGTTGGTGGGGGATACAATCTAAGAATGATGATTCGAAGAATTAGAGGAACAGTTGATAGAATGAATCTCAAGCTAGACATTGATGAATTGGTGGACATGCATATTGACTATCTCAAAGACACCTATCCAGAACTAGATGAGAAGAGACAGGACGTCAAAATTATTCTAAAGATAGAATCTCAGAGATATGTTGAATCAAAGTCAAGAATGAAGAAGATTGCTAAAAAAATGAGTCAAAAAGACCGTGCACCTACTGTTGATGAGTTAATCACATTGTACGAATCAGATGGGGTTACTCCAGAATATCTAAAAGAGATTAATGCAATTTCTGAAATTCCTTCGTCATTTTATGCAAAACTGTCAGATCTGCACCAATCAGACAAGAAGAAGACAGTAGAACAACTATCCATTGAAGGCCTTCCTGAAACTGAGATGTTATTCTACAAAGATGATCCGATGTCATTTGATGCCAAGGTTCTCAGAGTAATTGATGATTTGGTTGTATTAGATAGAACGTCATTTTATGCAAGAGGTGGAGGACAAGAACCAGACTATGGTACCATATCAGGCTCGAAAGTCATTGATGTGAACAAACATGGCAGTATAATTTTGCACAAGCTTGATGGCGATATTCCAAAAGAAGGAGATACCGTTCCTTGTACAGTTGATGAAACTCGTCGTTCTAACATTACAAAGAACCATACCAGTACACACATACTAAATGCATCATCTCGTAAAATTTTGGGTTCGTGGGTATGGCAACATTCTGCATTCAAAGATGATGATCATGCTAGATTAGATATCACACATCACTCTTCACTTACTAAGAAACAGAAACAGGAAATTGAAGATGCAGCAAACGATATGATAAAACAAGATCTTTCAGTAACAATAGAATACTTTGATCGTGGGACAGCAGAACAAAAGTATGGTTTTAGAATTTATCAGGGAGGAGTAGTTCCAGTTAAATCAGTTAGAATTGTATCAATTGAAGACAAAGACATTGAAGCTTGTGGTGGAACACATGTCAAGAAGACAGGAGATATTGAGCTTATCAAGATTACTAGAACAAAAAGAATTCAAGATGGAGTGATTAGAATAGAATTTGTTTCAGGGAATACTGCACAAGAATATGTGAACGAGCAAAAATCAGCCTTGGTAGAGATGTCTGAAATGAAAAAAAGTAAAGACGAGATAAACAGAGAAAGGGAGGAAACTAAAGAAGAGACAAGAAGAATCATTCCGTTAATTGTAGAGGATTTCTTAAAAAAGAATACAGACGCCAATGATAAAAAAATAATTTGGAATGATATTCATTTAGAGAAAACAGATTCTGGAAAATTATGTTTAGTGTCTAGTTCTGTTTATGATGAATTTTTCCATATGAATCTTGGAAAACAGTTGATCAAGAAAGATTCTAGTTTAGTATATTTCGGAATTTTTGAGGACAATAATATGAGTAGAATTATTGCTTTTGCAGGAGAAAATGTGCCTGAAGAGAAGAATGCCAGGTCTCTAGTCACAGAAATATCAAAAATTCTTGGAGGTGCAGGCGGTGGAGACGCAACATTTGCTCAAGGAGGAGGTAAAAATAGAGATAAAATGTCAGAAGCTCTTTCTAAAGCAAAATCAATGGTTTTGGAATAGTGAAAAATATGGAAATTAACTGGAATGAATTAGAATCAAAGTGGAGAAAAAAATGGAATGATTCCAAAGACTTTGAGACAAACCCAAATGACAAACCAAAAAAATTCATTACAGTAGCATATCCATATCCCAACTCACCTCAACACATTGGACATGGAAGAACTTACACCATAGCTGACATTCATGCAAGATTTTATCGAATGAAAGGGTATAATGTCTTATTCCCAATGGGATTCCATTATACTGGAACACCAATACTCGGCATGGCAAGAAGAGTACAATCTAATGACAAGGAGATTATTGATGGTCTTAGAAATATTTATCATGTTCCGGAAGAAGCCATCAAGACTTTTGTTGAACCAATAAAGATTGCAGACTATTTTCATGAAGAGATAAAATCAGGAATGATAGAGATGGGTTATTCTATAGATTGGAGAAGAGAGTTCACTACTATAGTTCCAGCTTACCAGAAATTTATTGAATGGCAGATTAATATTTTGAAAGAGAAAAACTTGATCATCCAAGGGAATCATCCTGTTGGATGGTGTCCACGTGATCAGAATCCCGTATCACAACACGATACAATGGGTGATGTAGAACCTGGTTTCACTGAATATATTTTAATTAAATTCAAGTTTGATGATTACATCATACCAACTGCAACACTACGTCCTGAAACTATCTTTGGTGTGACAAATCTTTGGGTCAATCCTGAAACAATGTATAAAAAAATTACTGTTGATGGTGAGAAATGGATTGTATCTAAAGAATGTGCACGCAAGCTAGAATTTTTGGACAAGGATATTTCTTTTGAAGGTGAGATATCTGGTTCTGATTTAGTTGGAAAGAATGTTATCATTCCACATCTCAACAAATCAATTCCAATGCTAGAAGCAAGTTTTGTGGAATCAGCCACTGGAACTGGTCTTGTAATGTCCGTTCCAGCTCACGCTCCATTTGACTATCAGGCATTAGTTGATTTCAAGAAAGACCAGCCTCTAGGCTCTGAATATCAGCTAATCAAGCCCATATCTATCATATCTACAGAGGAATATGGTGAGTTTTCAGCAAAAGAGGCCTGTGAGAAATTTAAGATAAAAAACCAAGATGACCCCAAGCTGGAAGAAGCTACAGATGAGGTTTATGGAAAAGAGTTCTACGGCGGAGTTCTCAAAGATAATTGCGAGCAGTTTGCTGGCAAAAAAGTTTCTGAAGTTAAAGATGGAATTAAACAATGGTTAGAGGAGAAAAAGTATTCAGATATTCTATTAGAATTAACAAATGCTCCTGTAAAGTGTCGTTGTGGAGCTGAATGTGTTGTTAGAGTTTTGACAAACCAATGGTTTTTGAATTATGGAGATAAAGACTGGAAAGATAAAGCTACAAAGTGTTTTGATGGAATGAGTATATTACCAAATGAGATAGTTGATGAGTTTCATTATGTAGTTGGTTGGCTTCATGAGCGAGCTTGTGCAAGACAACATGGTTTGGGTACTAAACTACCATGGGATAAGGACTGGATTGTTGAAAGTTTGTCTGATTCTGTAATCTATATGGCATATTATACAATAGCTAGATTTGTTAATGATGGAACCATTTCAGCTGAGAATTTATCAAAAGAATTCTTTGATTATGTCTTTTTAGGTGAGGGTTCAGCTGATAAAGTATCTGGTATTGAAGCTAGTACAGTAGAAGAGATAAGAAAAGAGTTTGCATATTTTTATCCAGTTGATTCAAGACATTCAGGTCGAGATTTAGTTCCAAATCACTTGACATTTTTTGTTTTTAATCATGTAGCAATATTTCCTGAAGATAATTGGCCGCAACAAATTGTTGTTAATGGTTCTGTTCTAATGGATGGTAAAAAGATGTCCAAATCAATGGGAAATATAATTCCATTGCGACAAGCGATTAAAGATTATGGAGCTGATCCAATTAGATTAGCAATAATCATATCAGCTGAGCTGTTACAAGATGCTGACTTTAATTTAGAATCAGTTGGCGGGATTAAGAATAAGCTAGTATCAATTCTTGAGGAATGTTCGAGACTAAAACCAGGTCAAATTAGTAATTCTGAGGCTGAAGACAGGTGGATTGCAAGTAGAGTGCAGAATCTAATTGCAAATGTGACTGGTTCTGTGGAGAAAATGAGACTAAGAGAGGCACTTCATGAGATATTATTTGCATTTGAAGGTGATTTGGCTTGGTATCTAAAACGAGCTAAAGCTAAAGGGAGAAATGATTATGATGGAATACTACATCAAATCCAAAGCACTAGAGTAGCATTGCTATCGCCATTTGCACCACACATAGCTGAAGAGATGTGGGAGAAGCTTGGTAATCCAAAGATGGTCTCAAAGACTAGCTGGCCTGAAATAGATACTGGAGTAATTGATGCTAAAGCTATCCAAGCTGAAGACTTGCTAAAATCAATCATTAATGATATTGCAAATATTCTCAAAGTTACTAAAATAACTCCAAAGAAGATTACTATCTATACAGCTGATTCATTCAAGTGTACAGCTTATCATGCTATTTTGGAACAAGTGATGAATGAACAGACTAACATGGGAGTAATTATGAAAGAGTTGATAAATAATCCTGAAACTTCAGATATTAAGAAGAACCCTGACTTTGTTCAAAAGACTATCAAGGATATTTTGTCTGAACCAACAGAAATTAGAAAGACAAAGCTAGAAACTGTAGATTTTGATGAAAAACAGTTTGTTTCAGAAGAGTTGATCTCAATTGCAAAGCAAGACTTTGGTGTTGATGTAACAGTTTTTGCTGAAGATGATGAAAATATCTATGACCCCAAGGGAAAAGCTAGACATGCAAGACCATTCAAGCCAGCAATACTAATTGAATAGCACGATAATGGTTTTAGAATTAGTAAAAAATGCGGAATTGTTTGCCAAAAAGAAACATTCTGGACAGTTTAGAAAAGATGGCATCACTCCTTATTCGAAACATCTAGAAGACGTGGTAAATAGGCTCAAAAGTCTAGGGGTTGTAGATGAAGAACTACTTTGTGCAGGTTGGCTACATGATACAATAGAAGATACAGATGTTACTTTTGATGACTTGTTTGAAAAATATGAAAGTAGAATTGCAGTACTAGTATCATCACTCTCAAAGGACATGTCACTAACAAGGAAAAAAAGAGAGAAAGCATATTCCAAACAACTCCAAGAAGCATCATTTGATGCAAAACTGATCAAACTATGTGATATTTCCGCAAACTTGAGTGATTTAAAAAATTATGATGCCTCCAAATCAAAGAAACTACGTCAGGTAAAACAGAAAAGACATTATGTTAATGTAATCAAAAATGATTTGTTATCTAATACTAACTATCCAAAAATTTTCACGCTGTTAGAAAGTATTAATCAAATTCTGAAACGATATCATCAAAGACCAATATCTTTACAACTAAAAATTTCATAGACTATTCTTTTCATTATTTTTTAGTATCTTATCTAGAGGTAGAGTAATTGTTCTATCTGAGCCTTTGCAGTAATTTTTTCCTTTGAAATGCTTGTGAATTTTGACTTTGGCCATCATAACACTATCTATCCCATAGTTTCCATGATGATCTGTAATTTCTTGACTAACGATGTGACATGTTTTAGAAACATTACACCACTTGCACATGATTTTCATTTTTTTATCAGCGGTCATGAATTTTCTGTGGAAATTTTGAACTTAAGCATTTAGTGACACCTGGACTATATATCAAAAATTTATCAAAAGTGAGATTGAAAGAACTGAATAGGCCCTTCCAATCTCATGAAGAATGGAGAGAATCCGTTCTTCATAATTGCGTTTCGATTACCCGATTTGGTAATCGCGATTTTTGGAATCACGCAACAAATTACCAATATAGTGATGTAAAAACTAAATGATTTGTTGTATTTTATCGTCCTTTTCTTGAAAATCCCTGTTCTATTTTACAAATAGTTACAGATGCATTTTGAAATTTTTCATATGTATTCTTCTTTTTTGGTTTATCATTTTCTTTAACTATAAAGATTTTAACAGCTTCTTTGATTTTGATCTTAGTCGTGTAAATGATATTTGTTGGAGAAATTTTTCTTGTTTTTCTCTTTTTTGGGATATCTATATCTCTTGGATTTCTTTGTGACCACGTGATATTATTAATGTCAGCTGAAGATGATTCTGAAATGTTATATTCTGCTAATGATTTGAGCATGGATTTTTCATTATACTGGTTAAATTAAGCGTATTGATGTTGATTTTCTATGCGGTGTTGAAGTTTCTGTATTTGCAGAAGATGATGAAGATATCTATGATCCTAAAGGAAAAGCTAGACATGCAAAGCCATTCAAGCCAGTAATACTAATTGAATAGATTTACTATAAAATTATTTACATATATGATATTGTTAGTATAAAGCCACTAGAAGTGTACAGTGTGTAATCTCTATGTTTTGATAATTGTTGCTTTTGACAAAAAAGGAATACTCAAAGGACAAATACAAAGATGCAAGAACCAGACTTGTCAAAGATGGAATTAATACCACAGTTTTCAAATTATTACTAAAGGACTGCAACATCTACACTAGGACAAAACTCTACACTTTCATAATCTCCAAAGAGAATGTAAAATACCTCAAAGAACACAAGAATCAGCTTACAAAAGCATTGAACCATGAACTATCGTTATTTCTAGGGAGATTCAATAACTCACCTGACATTCCGGGAAAATTAGAGGAGAAACAGAAAAGACCTGCACTAAACAAAATAGACTCTTTAGAGAATGTCAGAATAGCAAAGAACAGATGTTTCTACTGTAATGAAAAGGGAACAGAGTTTGCTCAGGATCACTTTATTCCTTGGAACTACATCTACGCAACTGAGAAACATAACATGGTTCCAGCGTGTACTTCTTGCAATTCCTCCAAACATGACAAGCTTGCAACAGAACATTTTCTAGATAAAATTATCCAGAGAAATAAGAAACTTGAACTCTCAGCAGGATATTCAGAATCATTTATGAAAAGCCAGTGGGAAAACTGTCGGATTGGTTATCATGGAGAAGATGAACTCTTATGGCAAAATGCATGAGATGTGGAAAACCAAACGACACCTGTTGGCAGGAATACTCTAAATGTATAAAGAAATTCTATCCAGAAACCTAATACTGAAAATTCCTAAAATAATAGAATAATGAAGAAAATTTGTGAAACCTGTAATAATTATCACAATAATGGAGGATTAGAACAGATTGACTTGTTTAAGATGTGATGGAACAGGAAAGTTAAGGAATGAATTTGGTATGATAGAAAAATGTACGTCTTGTCAAGGAGCTGATATGACTTTGGACAAGGCATCTCCTGAACCAGATACAGAAGAAGAAGGATATTAAAAAAAGAGGAAAAAGATGACAAAGAAAAAAGCTAAGAGAAAATCAGGGAGATTACAAAAAGGAGAAAAGAGGGGAAGGGAACAACAACGAGTTAAGAAATACAAGCGTAAACAACAAGAAAAGAAAAAGGGAAAAAAGCCCAAGAAATATTAGAAAAAAAGAGGTCTGAGCTTTAAAGCTTTGAGGATCTAAGCGTCTACTAGATTGAAGAAATTCTTTCCGTTAGCTGCTGTTTGAGATACACATTTGACTGGTCCTAGGGGTTTTTTCTCCACATTGACATCTTTTCTGAGAACTTGGTTTGATAACCTCTGAACTACTGCAACTCTGGTTGTATGGAATTTAGACATGGGAATACCATCAATGTCAAAACTCTCAGCAGTTGTGATTTTAACTCCTGGTGTGACTTCAGTTCCTTGTGTATAATCAGAGTCCCGGATATCAATGATAGTGAAGGCCTTTTCGCCAATCTTTGTAAGTGATGCACTATCTCCAATTGTTTGGTAATCTGCTAATTTACTCATTCATCTTTCACCTCCTCTTGGTCTTTCAAGTCTAATAGTAACGATTTGTCCATCAAATCCCATTCAGTTGATTCTTTCTTTTTTTTTCGTGATAAGACGTTGGTTATTCTAAACTAACTCATTACATTTCTCACTAAAATGCAATGCAATATGATGAAATCGATAATTATTCCTTGATGAATTCCTATACTTTAACGATTTAGAGAGATTGATGAAGATTCTGTTAATGATATTTTTAGTTGGCAATTTTTAGCATTTAAAAATAAAGAAAACCCAAAGTACGAATGAATTTAAATAAAATTCAAAATAATAATCAATAGAGTTGATTGATCCAGATAAAAAAGATGAAAAGGATAAAAATGATAAACTTCATAAAATTGAGCTAAAATGTGTTGCACTCGGGCAAATCCCAAGTAATCTCTTTAGGGATAACGACAACCAATATGTTTCTGTTGAAAAAGCCGTAGAGATTATGAGGACAGTAGAAAAAAAAGGTGAAGAGATACATGAAATGGCCAGGTCATTTCGAGAAAAGTATGAGTTTTCTAAGGAATAACTATTTTCTAGATACTTCCAAGGACTTGCCTGTAATAATTATTGCAATAATGAGAACTAGAAAAAGAGTTTAGAATTTAAGGTTGTCTTTTTTGTGGTAATGTATTTTGTTACCTTCAGGGATTTTTGATTAATGTTGATTAGTACGATATGTAAAGTAAAATTATGACAAAAAAAGGAGTAATTGCTGAAATTTTTAGTAAGGCAAGATTTAGCAATGAAGCAGAAACTTACAAAATTTTCTACAGAGATTTTGAAAAAATCAAAGAGGTAACACTGCCTGAATTCATCAAAGTGTCTGAGAACTTTGAAACTATCCCCGTTAGTAGAATTAAAAAGATTATAAAAAATAATACGATTTTATTTGAAAAGAATACAAGATTATCAACTTCATGAACAAATTGATGATAAAGAAAGGATAATCTAAAAAGAAGTTAAACGTCAAGGAATAGTCCATGAAAAAAAAGACAGTTGGTATAATGACCTCAGTAATTATAGTTGTAGGAGTATTAGGAATATTTGTCTGGCCAAATCCCGTAATACAAAATCCAAGCTTTGCATGTGCTTTGACTGAAGGTAATCCACAAGGCCCTTACTATATCCCCGGGGCACCATACAAAGAGAAACTTGGGCAATCACTTGAGGGACAAAAACTAATAATTTCTGGACAGGTCTTAAATCAGAACTGTGATCCAGTACCTGAAGCTATAGTTGACATTTGGCAAACTGATTCAAACGGAAATTACAATTTTGAAGATTTTACACTTCGTGGAAAAATAAAGGCAGATGAGAATGGTGAGTATAAACTTGAAACCATATTTCCTGGTAAATATTCAGAAGCTGGAGTTATGCGCCCAGCGCACATTCATGTAAAGGTCTCAGCTCCTGGTTTGTTCTCACATACAACGCAGCTTTATTTTGAGGGAGATGAAAACTATGACTTTTTTGTAAAACCTTCTTTGATCTTGAAATTAGATGAAAGAAATGGAACAAAGTATTCTGAATTTAATTTTGTTATTTTTACTCCTTGATAAATTTTCATATAATCATTTTAGGGTTTAGATTTATACAAAACATATCTAAAAAATAATATGCCAAAAGTAAAAGTTGAGAAAATTATCAAAGCCAATAAGGACAAAGTTTTTTTCACTATTACTGATTTTGAAAACCTGCCATCAAAACTTCCTCAAATATTCAAATCAATAAAGATTATCTCACAAAAAGACAATTCCATTATTACTGAAGAGTTAGTACGAATGGCTGGACGAGACATTACACAGAAGGTAAAACATGTACTACAACCCACAGACAAGCACGAAGTCTTTATTCTTAAAGGAGATGCAAAGGGTAGCCACATAGTTGAGACTTATGAAGAAACTAGTGAGGGAACAAAAATAATTGTTGAAGGTGACTTTACATTAGCAGGAAAGTTGAATCTTTTAGGCTTTTTAGCAAAGCTGAAGATCGAGCAAAGTATCAATAAGGTAATGGATGAGTTTGCTGAGATTCTGAACGAAAATAATCAGAAATAGTTTCTAATCCATTTGGATTCTAACCTATGTAAAAAGAATTAATATTAATCTGCAATAAAAAAATTCATAATGATTCATTCCGTTAAGGCTAGATACATTGAAGGAAAAATGGGAGAATTTTATCAAAAACTAACTGATGGTACAATTCAGAATGAGAAACCTGATGGTAATGAAATAATTAATTCTATGAAACGTGCTAAAATCACTGAACCAAATGTAATCCAATGGTCTGAGATGTGTTTTTGTCCAACTCCATTAAAGCATGAACGTGAAACAGTGTATGATCATTTTCTAACTGATATGGAGACTGAAATTATAGATGATTATGTAGAATATGAGGGAGAGTCTTTCATGGATTTTTTAGCAAAACAAAATAACGAATAATCACAAAATCAGTTTGACACCTGCAACTTTTTTTATAAATAAATCTTTAATCGTGACTGTGTGGTCCGGCACCACTTGAAGGCATTACCACAAAAGTTCCTGCTGCTTTTTCATGCCATTCCTGAAGACCTTGATCAACTAGAACAGCCTGAGGAGGACATACAGATACA
>ERZ813253.4-NODE-4-length-134867-cov-30.846638_pt1 | contig 134867 bp, 147 predicted proteins | sample MGYA00520893_ERZ813253 | MGnify/ENA primary metagenome ERZ813253 (study PRJEB31669, sample SAMD00080414) | marine metagenome | biome: oceanic hadal pelagic zone biome; feature: marine hadalpelagic zone; material: sea water | place: Pacific Ocean:Izu-Bonin Trench...
AAGAGTTTTCATCCAATGGAAAGCCAATTACAGAAATTTGAGAATTAGACATAATTGAATTTAATAAAGTATAATTGATATTTTATTGTATTGATTGCTTCTCCTAAATTCCCCAATGGGTACTCTGTCTATTTCGAAGACGTTCCTGCATACAGAAGATCTGCAGTCTTATCTAGTGGCGCCCGGTAAGGTCCGCCTGACTCCTGACGCTCGTCAAGCCATCAAGAAATCTCATCAAAATCTAAAAGTACTTCTAGCGAATGGTGTTAATATTTATGGAGTGAATACCGGTTTTGGCAAGTTAAGCAAGGTATCCATTCCAGAATCAGACCAAAAACAATTACAACTAAATTTGGTGAGAAGCCATTCAGCCGGAGTGGGAAAACCTTTCGATTCCGGAATAACTCGTCTAATCATGATCTTAAAATTGATGACATTCGCCCAAGGATATAGCGGTGTGCGACTAGCAGTTGCAAAGCAATTAATTGAATTTATCAATCATGATATTTTACCGGTCATTCCCCGACAGGGATCTGTGGGCGCCAGTGGTGATTTAGCACCGTTAGCTCATTTAGCATTGGGACTTATTGGTGAAGGGAATGTGCATTTTCAGGATCGCATTATGCCGGCTTTGGTTGCTATCAAAGAAGCTGGATTGACACCTATTGTATTAGAAGCGAAAGAAGGTTTATCCATAATCAATGGCACGCAAGTTTCCACAGCATTGGCAATAAGAGCTCTTTTTACTGGGGATAATCTTTTGAAAACGGCTGATATTGCCGGAGCTTTATCTGTTGAGGCAAGCTTGGCTAGCCGAAACATATTTGAATCCAAAATTCATAAATTAAAAAAACATAAAGGCCAATTACAGTCTGCAGGAAACGTATGGCGTATTTTGGATAAAAGTGGAATAGTAGATTCCCATGCGGATTGTGATCGTATTCAGGATCCGTATAGTTTCCGTTGTATTCCTCATGTCCATGGCGCTAGTAGGGAATTATTTAGATCAGCTAAAACTATTATAGAAAATGAAGCAAATAGTATAAGTGATAATCCTCTAATATTTTCCGATACGGAAATTCGTAGTAGTGGCCATTTTCATGCTGAAGCAGTTGCCCAAGCTCTGGACATATTATCCATTTCAATTTCAGAGATAGGTGCTATTTCCGAGAGACGCACACATTATTTTATGAAAGGTATAGATAATAAAATACCTATGTTTGTAGCCCATAATCCCGGATTGGAGTCCGGTTTTATGATGGCACAAGTCACAGCTGCAGCTTTAGTATCCGAAAATAAAACTCTAGCTCACCCAGCTTCAGTTGATTCAATTACAACTTCAGCCGGAGCAGAAGATTTAGTAAGTATGGCACCGTGGGCCGGTCGAAAATGTTTACGTATTATGGATAATGTTATTCAAATATTGGCTATTGAATTATATGTCGCTGCCACCGCCACAGCAAAATTTCATAAGGGTTTACTTCCGGGTATTGGTACTAAAAAAGTTTTAAACGTTTTGCAGCGCCACGTGAGACTTTCCAAAGGAGATCACCCCTTATACGAAGATATGGCAACAATTGCCGGTTTGGTACGTAGTGGTAAAATTGTTGATAGTGTAATAAAATCAGTCAAATTGGAGTAGAATTGAAAAATCGTCCCCCATTTGCAGCCGCTCTTACTTTTGATGATGTGCTGCTCGTACCCCAAAAATCAACTGTTCTTCCACGTGAGGTTGATATTCGCACGCGCTTGACAAATAATATAGTGATGAATATTCCTCTGTTAAGCGCAGCCATGGATACTGTAACCGAAAGCAAGATGGCCATCGCATTGGCTCGCGAAGGCGGTATAGGAGTTATCCACAAAAATTTAACAATTTCTGGCCAGGTTAAAATGGTCGATCGTGTTAAGCGTTCGGAAAGCGGCATGATTATGGATCCAATCACCATGGATAAAAACAAAACAATCCGTGAAGCAAAAGCAGCCATGTCCCATTATCATGTAAGCGGTTTCCCTGTATTGGAAGACGGTAAACTTGTGGGAATTCTTACCAATCGGGATATCCGGTTTGAAACGAACTTGGATTTGACAGTGTCCGATTGTATGACATCTGAAAATTTGATCACGGTTCCTGTTGGAACAACATTGGATAAAGCCAAAGATATTTTACAGGAATACCGAATTGAAAAGTTATTGGTTGTTGATAAAAATGGCAAATTGGCTGGATTGATTACCGTAAAGGATATTCAGAAAAAGGAAGATTTCCCTAATGCGTGCTTAGATGAAAATGGTCGTTTGCGTGTGGGTGCTGCAGTCGGTGTGGGCGAAGATTCTTTGGAGAGGGCAGAAGCTCTTGCTAATGCCAATGTAGATATTATTGTTATTGATACAGCTCATGGACATTCGTCAGGTGTTTTAGCAAAGGTTGCATCCATTAAGAAAAAGTTGGGTGATCGAATCGGACTCATCGCCGGTAATGTCGCGACTGCTGATGCGGTGCAAGCATTAATTGATGTGGGTATTGATTGTGTGAAAGTGGGCATTGGTGCCGGAGCCAGCTGTACCACACGCGTTATAGCAGGTGTTGGAGTTCCACAATTAACAGCCGTAATGAATTGTGTTGATGCAGCAGTTAATCAAGGTATTCCTATTATTGCTGATGGCGGTATACGCTATAGTGGTGATATTGCAAAAGCATTGGCATCCGGAGCTGAAACGGTTATGCTGGGCAGTCTATTCGCCGGTATGGAAGAAAGCCCAGGTGAAACTATTTTATACGAAGGTCGCCAATATAAAGCATATCGCGGAATGGGGTCCATGGGCGCAATGAAAGAAGGAAGCGGTGATCGATATTTCCAAGAAGGCGCTGAAGCAACTAAACTGGTTCCGGAAGGAATTGAAGGTATTGTACCATTTCGTGGATTCGTTCGTAATTCGATTCATCAACTGATGGGCGGTTTAAGAGCATCTATGGGTTATTGCGGAGCCAAGGACTTGCAGGACTATCGTAAAAATGCTGAATTTGTACAGATTACGGCTGCGGGAATGAAAGAAAACCATCCCCATGAAGTTCGTATTGTAAAAGAAGCGCCTAATTATCAAGTTTCAGAAGGGTAAAAAATGATTGGATGTATGGATGATTGGATTCAATCATCCATACATCAGAATTCAAAAGTATAAATAAAAACCCCCTCCAGATTATAAGGAGGGGGTTTTTAAAACGTACGTTTGTTTATTTACGCCAGGGAATTCAAATGTCGCGTAATACGCGATTTACGTCGTGCAGCCGTATTCTTTTTGATTAAACCTTTACCAGCTGCTTTATCAATAATACTGACAGCATCTTTATATAACTTTTCTGCTTCATCCTGTTTTGATGATGCCAGAACATTTTTTACTGCACTACGTAATTTTGACATTGCAGCGATATTTCTTTCGCGCCGCTTTTTGTCTTGTCTTTCCCTTTTAAATTGCTGGGCATGTCTATCCATAAATAAAAAATCCTTTTTAATGAAAAATTCGGTTCGAAAATTATCCTTTATTTTAGTAAAAACCCAATGAAAGAATTACTCATTTTCATGATTTGAAATACACTTTAAATCGTGTATTTTTGTCCATGAATAATATAGAACTCCTGCATACTGTTCCTATTTTTAAGGATTTGAGTGAAAAAGATGTGATAACCATGTCAGATAAAATGGTTTCACGTTCCTACAGTCAAGGTCAAATGATTCTTCTCGAAGAAACTATAGGTGAAACGTTTTTTGTCATTGCTGCGGGTAGTGTAAAGATAACACGATTAAGTGAAGACGGACGAGAAGTAATCCTAGCCATGCTAGGGGAAGGTGAATTTTTTGGAGAAATGTCTTTATTGGATGGCGGTGGACGTTCCGCTAATGTTGTTGCGTTAGAAGAGTCTGAAGTGCTAACACTTGCCAGAAATGACTTCTTAGATATTTTACAGACATTTCCAAAAATTGCTATTAGTTTGTTGGAAGAATTAGCACTCCGTTTAAGAAAAAGTGACCAGCAGATTGAAAGCCTTTCCTTAAGTGATGTTGAGCATCGTATTGGAATGACACTCGTTCGTTTATCTGAAGAGCTTGGTAAAATAAAAAACGGTAATGTAAATATTCATAACCTACCTTATCAGCAAGATATTGCGAATATGGCAGGAACTTCAAGGGAAACAGTATCGCGCACTTTTTCAATATTAGAAGAAAAAGGTTTAGTAAAACGCGATGGGCGTAACCTGACTATTTTTGATTACTCTGCTTTTTGCAGGGCATTTGCTTAATACCTTAAATTTACCACTATGGATAAAAGTACTTTGGAAGGCGTACGTGCCAACAATCATCGTACGATGTCACGTGTTATCAGTCGTATAGAATTTGATGAATCCTTAAAAGATGATTTTTTCATCGATCTCCACGAATATAGTACAGGATCAATTCGAATTGGTATTACAGGACCACCCGGAGCCGGGAAGAGTACAATCACAGATCAACTTATTAGCCAATTTATGGAGAATGGAAAATCTGTGGGAGTTGTGGCTGTAGATCCAACCAGTCCGTTTTCCGGTGGTGCGTTTCTTGGAGACCGTGTCCGCATGAATCGCTATATTTGGGAAGATAAGGTATTTATTCGCAGTATGGCTTCCCATGGCGACTTGGGCGGCTTGGCGCGTAAAACGCAGGATGTGGGCGATGTGCTAACGGCTAGCGGTAAGGATATAATCATTTACGAAACAGTCGGTGTGGGGCAAGGCGAACACGATATTGCGAAAGCTGTAGACTTAACTATTGTAGTACTTGTCCCCGAATCGGGAGATGAAATTCAGCTTATGAAAGCAGGCCTAATAGAAATTGCTGATCTATTCATAATCAATAAAGCGGATCGAGATGGAGCCCATAGATTAGCCCAATTATTGCAAAATATGCTGCACATATCAAATCGTGAAGAAAATTTGGAACCGCCCGTTTTTACAACGATTGCTAATAATGGCGAGGGAATTGTAGAATTATATGACGGAATCCATATCCATTTAGAAAAAATGGAATCAAGCGGTCTCCTCGATCAGAAACGGCTCGATAGACACCGCAACCGGGTGTTTGATTTGGTTCAAGAAAAATTATTGGATGATTTTTGGACGTCAGAAAAACGAACAGCATTAGAGCAACAGACGGATTCAATTGATTCCATCAAAGCATCTCCCCATGAAATATCGGCATCATTATTAAATCATGAGTAAAAATAGCAACATGCCATTTTTAGACCATTTAGAAGAATTGCGTTGGCGATTAATTAAATCTGTTGCTGCAATAATTGTTGGCGGTATGGTTGCATTTTTATTTATTGATGATATCATCGCTCTTTTAATAGCGCCGACTGAATATATTGAATCACCCATGAAGCTTCAAGTGCTCACGGTCCAAGGTATGTTTATGATTAAATGGGGTTTGGCAATTGTGGGTGGATTTATCCTAGCTTTACCTCTCATTACGTACCAAATGGCAAAATTTATTTCACCGGGACTTCATAAAGGTGAGAAAAAATTTATGATGCCTTTAGTTTTTTTCAGTTATCTTTCTTTCCTCATTGGTGTGATTTTTTCCTACAAAGTAATGGTCCCATTTTCACTGCAGTTTTTTTCATCCTTGGGAACTGGGGATATTCAAAATAATTATTCCATTAATTATTATTTCAGTTTTATCACGTGGCTGATGATGGGTAGTGGTATCATTTTTGAATTACCGGTCGTCGTGTTTATTTTTTCCATGATTGGGTTATTGACGCCATCCTTTATGCGTCATTATCGACGCCATGCATTTATTGTTATTTTATTTTTGTCAGCGTTTATTACACCGCCTGATCCCATCAGTTTAATGTTAATGGCTATTCCTCTTGTTCTTTTATATGAATTGAGTATTGGAGTAAGTTGGATGGTGACAAAAAGCAAATCGTAGCACATTATTATGCGTGAAGAAATAAGAAATCTAAAACAAATAACTGCTCCCATTTTTGAGGATTTGAAAATCTTTGAGAATGAGTTCAGAGAAGCAATGCAATCGGAAGTCCGATTGGTGAACACTATCGGCAAATACCTTTTGCGACATAAAGGAAAAAATATCCGTCCCATTTTGACCATCCTTTCTGCGCGAATAACAGGACAACCTACATTGCAGAGTTATCAGGCTGCGGCGATGATTGAATTATTACATTTGGCAACGCTTATCCATGACGATGTTGTAGATGAAGCTGAAAAGCGAAGAGGTTTTCTTGTTTTAAATAAAATATGGAAAAATAAAGTGGCTGTACTTATGGGCGACTTTTTATTCAGTAAAGTGTTGATCAATTTGATTAAACTGAAAGATCACGATGCATTGGAATTGTTATCTCACACAGCGGAAAAATTGAGTGCGGGAGAAATTTTACAAATAGAAAAAAGTTTATCAAAATCCATGACGGAAGATGTGTATTATAACATGATATACCAAAAAACAGCTTCACTCATTTCCACATGTTGTGAAATTGGCGCCATTACAGCTTCAAAAGAAAAAAATGATCGTAAAAATCTGGCATTATTTGGAGAAAATCTTGGAATGGCATTTCAAATCAAAGATGATTTATTTGATCTTTTGGGCAATGAAGGATCCACCGGAAAAGACATGGGCTCGGACGTAAAGCGCAATATGGTTACATTACCGTTAATCCATAGTTATAGCCATACATCAAAAGCAGGTGTTCGAAAAATTAAACGCATCCTTCGTAACAAACATAAAACCCCAGAAGATGTAGAAGAATTAAAAACATTCATCCATGAAACAGGCGGTTTTAATTATGCAAAAGATAAACTGGATGAATACAGTTCCAAAGCACTTGACTCAATCCAAATTTATCCAGATTCAGTTTATAAGGATTCCTTAACAGATTTGGTTGCGTTTAACGCTCAACGCAGTTACTAAACATTATGAAAGACCCACGGACCATCTTGGTCCAGCGTTTAAGTTCCATTGGTGATATTATTCAGGCAACATCACCGCTTATAACTCTCCGAAATCGATTTCAAAAAGCAAGGATTGATTTTATGACATTGAGTCATTTTGCGCCGATTTTAGAAAACCATCCAGCGATTAATCGAATTATAAAAATAAATCCCAATGAACCTGTTACTACATTACGAACTATGGGGAACAGGATTGATGAAGAGTATGATCTTGTTATTGATTTACATAATTCTCTGCGTACACAGGTTATTAGAAGAAGGATTATTAATACAAAAAAATTGGTTTACAAAAAGCCACGGTGGAAGCGGTTTAAACTGATGCAATTTCATATTAATGATTTTTCGGAAGGTTTTAGTCAAAGATCATTATATCATGATTGTTTAAAGCCAATAATGAATGGACAAACTAACATTCCCAATACAACACTTTCCATTTCAGAAAACGAAAAAAATCAGGCTAAACAGTTATTAAAGGAAAATGGGATTGAAAACGAGTATATCGTTGTAATACCCAGTGCAGCATGGGGAACAAAAGTATGGACACCTGAAAGTTACAGATCTGTTTTTATAACAATATTAAAGGAGACAGATATTTCAATAGTTGTATTGGGGGTTGAAAAAGATTCCATTTGTGATGAAATAAATATTGATCATTTCAGAGTATTGAACTTAAAAGGTAAAACGGATTTAAGGACTTCACTCGCCATAATTAGTAATGCGAAAGCTACTCTTGGAAGTGATACCGGATTAACTCATGCAGCTGAAGCATTAGGTATTCCTGCTGTCATGATTATGGGACCGACGTCTGTCGAAACAGGTGGCGGCACATTGTTAGATAATTCAGTTACTATTGCCAATGAAGAATTATGGTGCAGGCCATGCTCACAAAATGGTAGCCAACCTTGTTTTCGGAGCGAGCAATATTGTATGACTTCAATAACACCCGAAATAATTATAACCCATCTGGAAAAATTAGTAAAATAATGAACATTATTTCGAAACTGGTTTATAATATTATCTTATTTCCTCTATTGATGACGTTGACTTTGATTGGGTCATTATTCAATAAGAAAATACGAGTCGGAATTTCAGGACGATTTCAATCGATAAATAAATTGAAATCCTTCAATAAAAATCTTAATCCAAATGATATTTCATATTGGTTTCATGCTGCTTCATTTGGAGAATATGAACAAATTCGCCCTGTATTAGCTGGTTTGAAAGAAGTGGAGCCAGATGCAAAAATAATTGTCAGCTTCTTTTCGCCATCTGGCTATAATAATGTTCATGATGACCATATTGATTGCAAGATTTACCTGCCTTTTGATTTTCTTTGGACGATTCGAAAAGCAATGAAGTTAGCTAGACCCAAAAAACTTATTTTTGCTGCGTATGATATTTGGCCAAACCTGATTTGGTCCGCACAAAAACGTAAGATTCATTCTACATTATTTGCGGCGCGGTTCGTAATAGGAACCAACAAACTTAAACCTTTAATTCGCAAATTTTATGGAAGTGTTTATCGCAGTTTCAGAACTATTTATACAGTAGATGCTTCGGATTATTTACATGTTCAAGAATTAGTGCAAGGAGTGAATAGCCCCATATTGAGAGTTTTGGGGAATCCCCGTTACGATCAGGTTAAATCTAAAGCGGATGAATTTACCGTTGCCCATACAGAATCGGTTCTAGACCGTGAAAGATGCATAATTGCGGGCAGTATTCATTTAGAAGATGAGTCTGTTGTAATGACAGCATTGGCTGAAATATTGAAAAAACACGAGGATGTTTCTCTCGTTTGGGTGCCCCACGATCCTGATGATAGTTATATCAACCGTGCTGAAACATTTTTCAGCGATAAAGGATTTTCGTGTAAACAGTTGGGAAAGAAAACAGTAAAACTACCCAGTGTAAGGGTTGTCCTAGTGGATGTAGTCGGAATTCTTTCCCGTCTTTATTGGCATGGACAAATAGCCTATATCGGTGGCGGATTTTCCACAGGTGTTCATAATACCATGGAGCCGGCTATTGCGAGATTGCCCGTATTATTTGGCCCCAAACATGAACAATTTCATGCAACGGGCGAACTCATTAAAGCCGGCGGCGGTTTTTTGGTGAATAATGGGGAAGAAGTGTATGGTGTTTTGGATAATCTTTTAACCAACCAAGATCTTTTCCTCCAAGCCAGTTATGCGTCTACAGATGTTATTCATCAAAACTTGGGTTCTTCCACACGAGTTGTACGGGGAATAATCCGTGACTAATCAACTACAATTTAATGTATCATTCCCGAAGTTTAATTTTGATCAACAATTTAGTTTTCAAAGCGGTCTACACGTTATTTATGGTGAAAGTGGTTGCGGTAAATCAGCATTGATAAATCAAATAATTGGGTTAAAAACTGGACACGAAAATTTTCTACTAACCAATAGCAGCTGTCCTGAAGAAATTCAAAAAATATTCCAAAATCCTGACACACAAATCGTGAGTTCAACGGTGGGAGGTGAATTAGCATTTTCACTGGAATGCAGGAGTAAAGATCAGGAATTAATTTCATCCAAGCTAATCCAATTAAAGAAAACATTATTTTTTGAATGTGCAGACCATCGTCATCCTGCAACCTTAAGCGGTGGTGAAAAAGAAATGCTGAATATAATCACAGCATTCAGCGTTGATCCCCAACTTGTTTTGATTGATGATGGATTATCCTTTTTAAACACAGAAAGGAAAGAAGAAGTTGTTGAATATATTTACAATCGAATTGCAGAAACTGATTGTATAGTGCTCTGGCTGACGAGTGACTGCAATGATTTTCAATTTGGTGTTTCTCAATGGGAGTTGTCATTATCCTCTTTAAATGAATGGTTTGGGAAAATTAAACCACTCATGCCCAATGAGCGTACATCCCAAGCCAATAATCTTATTATTGAATGTCGTGATTTATGTTTCAACTATAATGGAAGTGGAAACCTTTTCAATTCATTCAATATTAAAATAGATGATTTTAGGACGTTGGGGATTACAGGAACAAATGGTTGCGGAAAAACAACATTGGCAAAATTATTGCTCGAAATTGAGAAACCTGAATCCGGATTTGTATCGTTGACAAAATTGGGTGAAACTGCTGCAATAGCATATCTAGAACAATTCCCGGAAAAGATGATGGGTGCAGATTCGTTGGCAGAATTTGTAGACAGGCTTGTGAACGCAGGAAAGCTAGATAAACACAAAATAAGCCATGCAGTCAATAATCTAAAGAATTGCCAGCTGGATTGGGGTCAGATAAAAAATAAAACTGCCTTCGAATTACCTTGGTCAACATTGCGTCTGGTGTTGACGATTTGGCTTTTGAATTGCGAATATGATCTGTTGATTTTAGATGAACCAACATTTGGTCTGGGTCGTCAGCAAGTTTTAACTTTGGCTCGTTATTTAGAGCTATATCTAAAGAATAAGCATCTGATTATTATTTCACATGATTCAGAATTCATACATACATTTTGTGATCGTGTATTTGATATGGACCAACTTTTGATAAAGACAAAAACGGACAAAAATATATATAATGGATAATCCCAAAACAAAATTTATGGATCTCACCCGGATATTGACATTGGCAAATATGATAAGCCTATTGCGAGCCTTCATGGCTATTCCCATTATTATTTATTTGCAAAATGAAAATTGGACCATTGCATTCGTCTTAATTATTCTTGCAATTTTATCCGATACATTAGATGGATATTTTGCCCGCCGCGCTCATGAAGTCACTCATTTTGGAAAATGGCTTGACCCAATTGCTGATTTTGTAGTGATTCTTGCCGTCACATCTTATTTGGTGATGGAGGGGATTTTCCCTGCATGGTTTTATTGGTTTTATTTGGGACGATATGTTGCCATTGCATTACCGGCTATTTATTATCTTAATAGTACCAATTTTGTTCTCCAATCTAATTGGTATGGGAAATGGTCTGCAGGCATTACTACATTTTCAATCATTTTACATATTTTTCCTATCGCACAATTATCATGGTTACCACAATTCACATTATATATTGCTACAGGATTGCTGACATTCAGTTATTTGAAATATGTGCGTACATTTTATCAAGCATCAAAACAATCATAATTAATGGCATTCATCGGTAAACTATTTAATGCGCTGCGGCGTTCTCGTGATCGTGTATCCAATGCCTTTCAGCAAATAGTTAAAGAAAAGGTCAGCCTTCAATCTCTTGAACAATTGGAAGAAACGTTACTCGCTTCGGATTTGGGGTTGAGTACTGTGGATGATATTCTCGATATTGTTAAAAAGCATTCCAAGGAGAATTTTATTAATGAAGTTGCAGATTATATGCAGCAATCATTGGGTCATGAAAAGGAGTTAGAAATAAAATCTCCCTCTGTTATGCTTGTCGTTGGAGTGAATGGGACCGGCAAAACAACCACGGTTGCAAAACTGGCTAAATATTACAAGGATCAGGGAAAAAGTGTATTGCTTGTAGCGGCGGATACGTATCGTGCGGCGGCAATTGCTCAATTACATCAATGGAGTAAACGGTTAAACGTGCGCATGGTGTGTAATGAAAAGTCCCAAGATCCAACATCTGTTTTATTCGATGGTCTTAAATCAGCAAAATCAGAAAATATTGATCTTGTAATTGTGGACACGGCTGGGCGACTGCATACGTACAAGAACCTAATGAATGAATTGGAAAAAATGGTCCGTGTCATCCGGGATCGCTTTCCGGAATTCAACCTTTGCTCTATCATGACCATCGATGCAAACCTGGGACAGAATTCACTCCATCAAGTTCGGGAATTTGCCAAAAGTGTCCATCTGGATGGAGCCGTCTTAACCAAAATGGATGGAACAGCCCGAGGCGGAATTGTATTTGCACTCAAGAACGAACTGGACTTGCCGGTTTTATTCATTGGCATAGGAGAAGAATTGAATGACTTGAATGAATTTGCAGCTGATGAATATATCAATTCATTATTAGGGCTGGAAAATGCATAAGCTGAATATGATTAGTTTGGGATGTGCGAAAGCACTCGTGGATTCAGAAATCCTTTTGGGCGGATTAAAACAAAATCAAGTTGAAATTATGGAATCACCGGAAGAAGCGGAAACTGTGGTGGTGAATACCTGTGGATTTTTGGACATTGCACGTGAAGAGTCTATAGAAACAATTTTGCAAGTAGCCGAATTGAAGAAATCCGGCAATATTAAACAATTGGTGGTTATGGGCTGTTTGTCCGAACGATATCCTGATGAACTGGCAAAAGAAATTCCCGAAATCGATCGCATTTTTGGTTCCAATAATCATCGCGATATCGTTCAGTTTATTACCGGGAAAGAATTTTCAAAAGATGATCCCCTGTTTTACCGCTCGCTGATGACGCCCAATCATTATGCCTATGTAAAAATTGCGGAAGGATGTGATAACGGTTGCTCGTTCTGTAGTATTCCCCTCATGCGCGGACTTCAGAAAAGTCGGCCGATTCCCGCAATCGTGGACGAAGCTCAACGGCTGGCCGCCCAAGGTGTGAAAGAATTACTGATCATCGCCCAAGATTCTACATCTTATGGCTGGGATTTGGAAAAGAAAGTGTATTTGAGTGATTTGATTTATGCTTTGGATGATGGATTGCCGGAATCGGTACAGTGGCTGCGCATTCATTATGCCCATCCGGCTCATTTATCCCAACGAATCATTGATGCCATGGCTGCTACAGATCGAGTGTGTAATTACCTGGATATGCCTATTCAGCATGCGTCTGATAAAATATTAACCTCTATGCGACGTGGATTAAAAAAAGATAAAATTCGCGAGCGCATTCAGCGGTTGAGAGCTGCCAATCCCGGAATCGCTTTAAGGACTACATTGATTGTCGGTTATCCGGGTGAGACAGAAGCAGAATTCAACGAATTAGTTGATTTTGTGCAAGAAATTCGTTTTGACCGTTTGGGAGTTTTTACCTATTCGGAAGAGGAAGACACCCTGGCTGCTGATTTGGATGATAATGTAGCTGCGGATGTAAAAGACGAGCGTAAAGCAATTATTCTGGATTTACAGGCGGAAATTTCTGCGGAGAAAAACCAAGAGATGATTGGACAAATATGTACTGTTTTAGTGGATGAAGTTGGCGAAACGGTGTCTGTGGGCAGAACTGAATTTGATTCTCCGGACGTAGATCAAATTGTCCATATTGAAGGTTTGGCTGAAAAAGGTGAATTTTGCCCGGTGCTGATTGAAAGTGCAAACGAGTTTGAGTTGAAAGGTACGCTCACCCAATAAAAACCTCGCAGAATGCGGGGTTTTTTTATTTCATAAATTTGCAGTATACTCGTCCATGATGAAACCCATATTATATTTCATATTTCTAATGTCTTTATCATTCAGTTCAGAAATGGAAAAAGGCATTGTTGCTTTCGATAAACGAGCTGATGGTGCCGTGGGTACCAAAGCGCAATCTAAAATCATTGATCAAGCCATTCGTCATTTTGAGCGAGCTATCAAAATTGATGCTCTGGAAGAAAAAGCGGCTATCTATTTATTGAGATGCTATTATTACAAAGGCACATTTGTACTTACGGATAAAGATGATCGTAAAGCGGAATATGATAAAGGAAAAGCATTGGCCGAAAAAATGATCGCTAAATATCCCAATTCAGCTGCATTACGTTTCCGGTATCTTACATGTTTGGGGAAATGGGCAGAAGTGTACGGTATCTTCACAGCAGCGAAAGAAGGTGTCGCTGATTTAATGAAAGAACATTCAGAAATAATAATCGACCTTGATCCCGATTATGAAAATGGCGGCGGCTATTTTATGCTGGGGGCTGTGCATTTCAAATCACCGTATATTCCATTTATACTTTCATGGCCGGACAATGATGATGCCATTATTTGGTTGCGGAAAGCGTATAATACTGGAAGAGCGTTACCTGTTCAAAAGACGTATTTAGCCAGAGCATTATTTAAAGATGGGCAGAAAGAAGAAGCACTTCGTTTGGTGAAGGACGTCATTGCAACTCCTCCAGAACAGGATGAGGTTTTAGAAGAGAGTCTCGAAATTGAAGAGGCAAAAAAACTGTTAAATGAATTTCAATAGGATTAAAACATGAGTTATAAAAATATTTTACTGGCACTATGCGGCAGGGGCGATGAAGGTGATGTTATCCGCAAAGCAATGGAATTAAAAGACCAATTGGATGCAGAACTGACCGTTATTCATGTAAATGATCTTCATGCAGGTGAAATGTCCATGATGATGGATGCTCCACATAAATTCACTGAAGACGAAATTCGTGATCGCTTCGTTGCAAATGGTTTTGAAGCAGCAGCAAAAGGTTTGGACATTAAAATAGTTAAAGATGAAAATATTTCAAAAGCCATTGCAACCTTCACTGAAAATGCAGACTTGCTTATTCTGGGTCATCGCAAGCAGAATTCCTTCAAAGAACACTTTTTTGATTCTGTGGATGAGGGTATAGTCAACCATGCCAATTGTCCTGTGATGGTTGTCCCCAAAGACTAGTTTATTAGATTTCGTTTTCACAATATTTTCACTCTTTTCTTTGACGCAAAGAAACAAATACTAAAAACACATTGTCATCCTGATCCCGTAAACGAAGTGCCGGGAAAAGGATCTCAAGCCTTTATTAATTGAAAAGTATTTGAGATACTTCTCTCACTTCGTTCGATCAGTATGACATGTTTATTTTTGGTTATAAAAAGATAATAGCACTCATCGAGCCAATATATATATCTTCACCACCTTTTAATCACAACTAAATAGAGGATTTAATGTCCAAAACTCTTACAATTATAATGTTAACATCAATTCTTTTTGGTTCCCCAGACAGACCCTTCCACACGACACCAGATCGTGAAAAAGATATGCTCCATATGGCAATTGATATTGAAATCGATATTCCCGAAGGTCGCATCAGCGGATCCGTCACCCACACATTTACACCTTTTGCCAGTGATTTCAAGCGAGTGACATTTAATTCTGATCGTATCACTATTCATAAAATTACATTATCCGGACACTCTTTGGACTTTCAACAACATGAGGGAAATATATCGATTGATCTGGACAAAGAGTACGGATGGGAAGATACTCTAACAGTAAAGATTGAGTATACTGCTTTTCCTACCATGGGTTTTTATTTCGTGCGGCCTGATTCCAGTTATCCTGATAAGCAAATGCAGGGATGGACCCAAGGCGAAGATACGGACAATCATTTTTGGGTGCCTATGCACGATTATCCCAATGATAAAATGACCTGGGAATGCAAACTGACGGTGGCGAAACCTCTTACCGCCATTTCCAATGGCGAATTGGTGTCCGTATCAGATAAAAATGACCAGAGAATTTTTCACTGGCGGGAAAATATCCCCAATACAAGTTATCTGCTTTCGGTGGCTGTGGGTGACTATAAAAAAATTGAAGATGAGTGGGATGGAATTCCAGTCAATTATTGGGTGTATCAGCATCATAATCGTGAAGATGCGTTGCGATCCTTTGGTAAAACGCCAGCTATGATGGAATTCTTTAGTGAAATAACCGGTGTTCGATATCCATTTGAAAAATACGACCAAACTATCATTGAAGATTTCATGTGGGGCGGTATGGAAAATGTAACTAATACTCATCAAACTGACCGCACGATGCACGAAGAAAAAGTACGGCCGATTCATTCTAGTGATGGATTAGTTGGCCATGAACTGGCGCATCAATGGTATGGAGACTATCTTACGACTCGAAATTGGGCAAACGCCTGGCTCAATGAAGGATTTGCCACGTACCTGGAACTTTTGTGGACGGAACATGAATCAGGCATTGAATTAGCTGAATTTGAACGCTTGGGAAATTTGAGAGCAACTGTTTGGGCAGATCAATCCTATCGGCGCCCAACTGTTCAACAACATTATTTCAATTCAATCGAATTATTTGACAGTAATATTTATGCAAAGGGATCTGTTATTTTGAATATGATTCGCAGATATTTAGGCGATGATGCTTTTTTCCGGGGTCTAAAAAATTATACAAAAACAAATGCGGCCAACAACGTAGAAACCTCCGATTTGAAAAAAACGTTTGAAGTGACTACAGGAAAAAATCTGGACTGGTTTTTTGATCAATGGATCTATAGACCTGGCATTCCGGAAATAACAGCCAGTTACCGATACAATCGCCGCAGCAAATTGGTTTCACTCACTTTAAAACAAACACAAGATGTTGAAAGTACATCTTTATTTAAACTCCCCATGACGGTGGTCATTGATGACGGAAGTATTTCACGACATGAAATATTTTTCGATAAGGAAGAGGATACATTCACATTTAAAGCAGACATAGCTCCGCTCATGCTTGTTGTTGATGAAGGGTTTCAAATTCCAAAGCGATTGACGTTTGAGAAAAAGACGGATGAATTACTCTATCAGTTACAAAATGCTCCTACTCCTAATGATCGTATTTGGGCAGCTCGTGAATTAAAAGAAACACGTTCGTCAACAAAAATTCATAAAATATTGGTTGAAATGTTGAATAAAGAACCGCAATGGTATGTTCGCCGGGAAGTTGTAAAAACGTATCAGAAATTAAAACCACGCAATGGGGAGACAGATCTCATGGCAGCATATGAAGGTCAGGATGCTCGAGTAAAACGATCTGTCCTTCGCGCATTGCGGGAATATGAAACAGATGAAGTCATAACATTCATTTTAGATATAATGGAAAATGAAGAAAATGATTTTCTGATTAGTGCGGCGTTGTCAACATTGATAAAGATTGACTTGGACAAAGCGCAGGAAAAATTTGATTGGGCCATGGAACAGGAATCAAAAAGCGAAACCATCCGTTCTACAGCATTGGGTATTTTAACAGAAGAAAAAACAGATTCGAATCTTATAAAGCTAAAAGACATGGCTGTCTATGGTGCTGCTCCATACAATTTGCGCGGTTCAATATTCAGTCGCATAACTGATTATCAGGAAGATAATCCTGACTTGATTGATTATTTTGCTGATCACATTAATGATCCCCATCGCAGGGTACGTTGGACATGCGCTAATCAAATTATACGCCACGGAAATATCGATCAATTTGGTGAGTTTTTGGAAATGGCTGATGCTGAACCCTTACGTGGCGGTAAAATTGCAGATATTTATAGTGCATTGGACAAGCGTCTTGCAAAACTGAAAAAGTCTAAAGACCGCAAGGAAGCAAAAGAAATTGAAAAAATGCAAAAGATGTTTGCTGAATCGGCAGAAGAGTGGGGTAATAATTAGTGTTTTGTCAGTTCCTTATTAAGTGATTTCCATCTGGCTGGCTCCGGCAGAAGAGGACGCGGCTTACCTTCAAGAAATTATCAATGAACTGGCGCATGAATTTCAAACACCGGCATTTTCTCCCCACATGACACTTCTGTCACCAGTTGATTTAAATGAAAATGAATTACATTCAGTATTATCAAATGTTTCAAAAGAGTTTGCACCATTATATGTAACACTAGCTGGAATCAATCATTCCCCAAATATATGGAAAACAGTATTTATCGAATTAGAGGAATCACCGGAATTAATCGCTTTGCAGCAACGAATAGTTAATCAATTTTCATCAGCTCCACCTTATGAGTTTCTACCTCACATAAGTTTAATTTATAAAGAAATGGCTATTGAATTAAAAGAAGAAATCATCCAAGAATTGACGGTAAGAAATTCTTGTAAAATGGATAAAATTATAGCAATGAAAACAGGTCCAAATGTAGAACAATGGAAAAAAGTGGCGGAGGTTAATTAATTTGCAAAACGAAATATTAAAGGCAGTGATAATACAGGCTGCAAGGATCGGCTTCAGACATTCCTATGATCTTTCTGAAAAGTCAATAACAGTTGGTCTAATTGGCCTTATTATGGGCATAGCCTATATGGCTTTTGGACGTAATTTATGGCAGTTAATTATCTCACATTGTATTATGAATACAATGTCTATGGTCGATAGAGTGATATAATATTATGCTTAATTCAAAAGACACAGTTCTGGTTATTATAGACGTCCAGGGAAAACTGGCGCGTATTATGCAGAATGCGGATGAATTGTTCAGAAATCTAGCTATGCTCATCAAAGGCGCTCGTTTGCTGGACGTGCCCATAATCTGGATGGAACAACTGCCGGATAAACTGGGATCAACTGTGGAAGAGGTGAGCGTGTATTTGGATGGACTTCAACCCATTGCTAAAGATGTCTTTTCCTGCGGGCAGAATGCTGAATTCAATTCGAAGCTTGCTGAAATTGATCCGGAGAATATCGTTTTGGCCGGAATTGAAACTCACGTCTGCGTGTATCAGTCTGCCATGGATCTTTTGAAAAAGAATTATAATGTGGAAGTGGTGGCCGATGCTACATCCACGCGCTTGGAGCACAATAAGGAAATTGGTTTGGAAAAGATTCGCCGGGCGGGGGGGCAGATCACCAGCGTGGAAACAGCGCTATTTGAACTACAGGGCAAAGCAAGTGGAGACAGATTCAAACAACTGCTTGAAATAATTAAATAGAATTTTGGAACTTCCTGCTAAAATAGCGTAAAATCAACTACATGTATAAGCGAATTACAGCCCTTTTCCTGCTTACACTTTTTATCGGGCAGCTTTCAGCATCCTTTTTACACTTTGACTGCAATATGGAATGTTGTCAGGAAGACATTGTCAGCTGTTGTTCTATTGAAGTTGTGGAAAAAGAATGTTCTGTTATGGGAAACAACTGTGCTACAGTGGTATTTCTTCCTATCATTTCCGGACCATCCGTCCAGACATATATTGATAATGAATTATCTATAATTGAGATTTCTTTTATAGATTTAGAAACTGAAATAACTCAAACGAATATAGTTGACTATTTTAAGATTCATCCACTTGCTGAACCGCCGCCAGCATTTAATCTGCCCCTCCTGATTTAGACAACTCCTAATCCAAAATTATACTGCCCTCTGGTTGCGGCAGTAAAACCGATTACTAGGAGTTAGTCATGCAATACTTATATAAACAAATTATTTTATTAATTACACTTATTGGAATTGTAAGTGCCCAAACGATTGAACTTTATGGAAAAAAGTTAGATATTCACAAAGATGAGGTTATTCTTGAAGTGAGTGGTCTTGTTTGTTCTTTCTGCGCAGTAGGATTACAGGGTGGTCTTTCATCTCTCAAAGATGTTGATAAGAAAAAATACATCGATGGTGTTTTTGTGAATGTTGAATATCAATATGCTGTCATTGCAGAAGCTGCAGACAAAGATATTGATATTGATAAAGCAATCGAACTAATCGTTAAATCCGGTTACGAAGTGAAAACTGTATTCACGAACAGAACTGGAGAAAAGATAGAAACAAGAAAGATTGAGAGCAAGAAAGATGAAAAATAAATGTATCAGCTTATTTTTCTTGAGTGTAGTGGCTTTTGCACATCAACCCGTTATGGATATGGCTCCCCGTTGGAGTGGAGGCTATGGCTTCCAAGTTCGGTATGAATCCTTTGGATCAGATCGTACGATTAATGATAAAGATATTCTTTCCAGTTATTACCAGCAAACGGTCTGGCTGGAGGGCGTGTATACTTGGCATCGCTCAAAACGGATTACGTTTAAACTGCCTTACCATTCAATTGAAGATAAGGACGCAGATGTTATTGCTATTGATAATTCATTGGGTGACTTAATCGTGGCTCTCCCTTTGAAAAAATATAGTAACTTCAATCGAAGTACACAAAACATTGGTTTTACTCCTCAAATTAGATTACCCCTAAATAAAGATCCTGGAATTAATTCCGGTCATCTTGGCGCAGGAGTGAGCCTTACCTATAGTCTTGAATCATTTTCATTTTATCAAATGTATGATGTATTCGGCTGGGTGTATGATGATAAAAATTCACAGCTAGGTTTGGACATTAATGTAGGGATACATCCTTATCATAATAATAAAACAAACACAGGAATCTTTCTTATCTGGGACGTAAGTGGTCGGTGGGAAGATGATTCATCCGTTCTTTTAAGTGGCCCTGTGTTAATGCCTTACCGTCATAAAATGATGGCACGCTTGGAAGTGAAATTTCCTGTAATAGAAAATGGAAAAAGCACTCAATTATCCCGGGGGATAACCATAAATACGGGGATTGGATTTGTATTCTAGTTCTAATTGTATCTAATCAATCTTATAAAGAATATGAGTATTGTATTTTTGCAAAGCGTTATAATAAGTAAGAACATTCGTTCTATAAACATATTCGACATAATTATAAAAGGAAACAAACAGTGAAGAAAATTTTGCCTGGGCAGTTGTGGATACAGACATTAAGCTCACTATAAAAAGCGGCAGGAAAATACATAATAAAGGGCATGGTACTTATTTACTTCGCTGGGTTAACGGAGCATGGAAAGTGGTTCATACCCAATCAGCGAGTAAACCGGTATAAAGAACTTACCTAAAAAAATTTCAATGATAGATTCCAGTTTTGAATTCAAAGACCCTGTGTGCGGCATGACCGTCACAGAAGGGACGGCTGTTTCCATCGTTGAATGGGGAGGTGTTAAATACGGTTTCTGCGCAGAATATTGTCATGATTTATTCATGAAGCATCCTGAAAAATTTGTGGAAACAAAAACGGAAGAAATTGATGAAAAATCTTCTTGCTGTAGTGAGAGGGATGAAACTAAACAGGAAAAAGATCCTGTGTGTGGAATGAATGTTGACCCGAAAAATGCTGCAGGAAAATCGAATTATAATGAGACAGCTTATTATTTTTGTTCCACCCATTGCAAAACAAAATTTAATTTAAATCCTGAATCCTATTTAAGCGACAAAAAACCGGAAAAAACGGTCATACAGGAAGGTGCAAATGTAAAATATACGTGTCCCATGCATCCTGAAGTGATTTCAGATAAATTGGAAGATTGCCCCATTTGCGGTATGGCTCTGGAGCCAATGGAAATTTCGTTAGAAGATAAGGAAAATCCCGAATTGATTGACATGACAAAGCGGTTTTGGATCAGTACTGCTCTGGCGCTGCCGTTGTTGATTATTACCATGGGCGGCATGTTCACGGGTGGAATGTTTGGTCATTGGCAAACATGGATAGAATTAGCATTGGCAACACCGGTGGTTTTTTGGGGCGGAGCACCTTTCTTTGTACGGGGATGGAAGTCCCTGAAAACTCGAAATTTAAATATGTTTACGTTGATTGCAATAGGTACAGGTGTAGCTTATGGTTACAGCGTGATTGCAACGCTGTTTCCGGCTATTTTTCCTGAAGCGTTAAAAAATGCAAGCGGAACAATTCCTGTTTACTATGAATCCGCTGCTGTTATTATTGCATTGGTTCTCATGGGTCAGGTATTGGAATTGCGGGCGAGAGATAAAACGGGTAGTGCTATCAAAGTACTTTTAGGTCTGGCTTCAAAAACGGCTCGGTTGGTTCACGAAGATGGTAGAGAAGAAGATGTGCCTTTGGAAAACATTCAAAAAGGAAATATTTTGAGAGTGCGTCCCGGAGAGAAAATTCCCGTAGACGGAATTCTGATGGAAGGTCAGAGTTTCATGGACGAATCAATGGTGACTGGAGAATCCATGCCTGTTGAGAAAAAAGAAGGCGATTCTGTTATTGGATCTACAGTAAACGGAACAGGTTCGTTTTTGATGAAAGCTGAACGTGTCGGCAAGGAAACGCTTTTATCTCAAATAGTGAAGATGGTTAATGAGGCTCAACGGAGCCGGGCACCTATTCAAAATTTAGCCGATAAAGTGGCATCCTACTTTGTACCTGCTGTAGTTGGAGTCAGTATTCTTACATTTATAATCTGGGTAATTTGGGGTCCTGAACCTCGTTTTGCATTTGCCCTTATAAATATGGTGGCTGTATTAATAATTGCCTGCCCCTGTGCATTAGGGCTAGCTACACCCATGTCCATCATGGTGGGAATGGGTCGTGGTGCCACAGTCGGCGTATTAATAAAAAACGCAAATGTACTGGAATCCATGGAAAGAGTGGATACTCTTGTGGTGGATAAAACAGGAACACTCACTGAAGGCAAACCAAAAGTCATTCATATTCAATCTATTGATCCGGTTTCCGAAAGTGAATTATTAAAATGGACCGCCAGTGTGGAGAAAGCCAGTGAACATCCCTTGGCTGAAGCCATTATTTCTAAAGCAGTGGAAAATGATTTAACGATTGAATCCTGTTCGAATTTCAATTCTTTTACAGGAAAGGGAGTAAGTGGAATCGTAGATGGAAAAGAAATCTCTATTGGTAGTCACCAATGGATGCAGGAAATGAATGTTGATTTTGACACATTGACAGATTCAGCTAATAATATACAGGAAGAAGGAACAACAGTTGTATTTATTTCAATTGATTCCAGAGCGGTAGGAATTATAGGAGTAGCAGACCCAATTAAAGCATCAACGCTCGGTGCAATAACAGAATTGAAAAAAGCAGGATTACACATCGTTATGCTAACCGGGGATAATAAAAAAACAGCAAATGCTGTAGCAAAAAAACTGGGCATTGAAAATGTGAAAGCGGACGTACTTCCAGATCAAAAATATGAAATTATAAAAAAATTAAAAGATGAAGGCAGAATCGTTGCCATGGCCGGCGATGGTATCAACGATGCGCCTGCATTAGCTCTGGCAGACGTAGGAATCGCCATGGGAACAGGAACGGATGTGGCTATGGAAAGTGCCGACATGACCTTAATAAAAGGTGATTTGTCGGGAATCGTTCGCGGGCGTCAATTGAGCAAGGCGACCATGAAAAATATTAGACAAAATCTATTTTGGGCGTTTGCCTACAATTCTTTAGGTGTGCCTCTTGCAGCCGGGATTCTGTATCCGTTTTTTGGACTATTGCTTAGTCCCATGATTGCCGCTGCTGCCATGAGTTTAAGTTCGGTAACAGTTATTGGAAATGCGTTACGGTTGAGGAAATTGGCACTGTAAGCATAATTATATATTATGAAGGAATTATAACGATGGGCTGTTGTCAATGTCAGGGTATCGAAAAAATGTTTGATGAAAAAACGGCCCGTCGTGAATTAAAACGATATCTTAAGAAAGGACCCGCCAAAACAACTCAAATGTTGTTAGATGCAATTCATAAACTAGGTGTGCAAGGTCTGGATTTTCTAGATATTGGCGGCGGCATTGGCGCCATTCAAAATGATTTACTAAAAGCTGGTGCGATCAAAGGAACCAATATTGATGCCTCGGAAGCATATATTAATGTTGCCAAGGAAGAAGCAGCGCAAAAGGGTTGGACAAATAAAGTAAATTTTAAACATGGTGATTTCACAATAATAGCCACAAACGAAGACTTGGCTGATATCGTCACCTTAGATAAGGTTATTTGCTGTTACGATAATATGTCTAAATTGGTAGGGTTGTCATCCAAACTGGCTCGAAAAATATACGCAGTTATTTATCCGCGAGATATTTGGTGGATGCGTTTATTTCTACCAATCATGAATTTATATCCCAAAATAAAGGGCAGTCCCTTTCGGGTATTCATTCATCCCACAAAAGATGTGGAAGAAATCATTATTAAGAATGGATTGCAGCGAACATTTTATGCCACAAAGTTTATATGGCAGATAGCCGTTTTTACGAGATGAAAATCAACTCTTGAGAAATACAAAAGTAGCCACTCAATGTTAGAAGCATCATGGAGCGAAACCTATCTCCGCCTCGGAATCTTCTTGGGAGTATTTGTAATGATGGCACTGTGGGAAAAAGTAAGCCCCCGCAGAAAACTATCTGAATCTAAACTACGGCGCTGGATTACTAATTTAGGTCTAATTTTCTTCAACACTGTCATTGTTAGAGTAACAGTAGGAGCCATGGTTTTCACTGTAGCCATTTTTGCCCGGGAAAACGGTTGGGGTTTATTTAATTATATTGAAACTAGTCCATGGTTTGCAGTAGCTGTAAGTGTTATTGTGTTGGATTTCGCTATTTATTTGCAGCACATAATTGTCCATGCTGTCCCTTTTTTATGGCAACTTCACAGCGTCCACCATGCTGATCTTGATTTCGACGTCTCCACCGGGCTGCGCTTTCATCCACTGGAAATAATCCTTTCACTCTTTTATAAATCCATAATTGTTATTATGATAGGTGTACCTCCAATGGCAGTTGTTATTTTCGAAATGATACTGAATGCGACCTCACTTTTTAATCATGGCAATGTTTTTATTCCCAAAACAATTGACAGACTATTACGCTATATAATTGTAACGCCCGATATGCATCGGATTCATCATTCTACTATTGTTGATGAAACAAACTCCAATTATGGATTTTCTGTCTCATTATGGGATCGTTTATGTGGTACTTACAAGAAGTCATCAAAGCTGGGACAACTGGACATGGAGATAGGTTTAAAAGAATTTCGAAACCAAAATAAACTGGGAATTCTGAATTTGATTACGTTTCCTTTTTATGAAAAAGAATGACTGTTCTAATTTGCAGTTAAATAATGCTTTGAGTTATCAATTTAAGTCATTTTAATTTAATTTTATTTATGTTTAGATTTAGCTAATTGAATTTAGATTTTATCGACATTTGATTAATGATAATTTTGTTCAAATAAACTTAATAAAAACCACTGCCATTTATGGCGAATAGGATTTAGAATGAAAAAAATAATGTTACTTGGTTTGATTTCTTTTCTTTGGGCTGATTTTAGCGCCAATGTACTCGTATCGGCAAATTCTGGTAGCCATAATAAAATGCCTGATATCATCGTAGATGGAAATGGCACAATACATGTAGTTTGGATCAATAATGATGATAACAAAAATCTATTTTATGCCAATTCCTCCGACCATGGTAATTTATTTTCAACACCAATTCAAATTAATACTGTAAGTGGTCATGTAAGTGATATCATGTATAGCGGTCCTAAAATTGCTGAATTTGGGGGTATCCTCCATGCAATTTGGGCTGATTCTCGTCATGGATATGATGAAACTAATATTTATTATTCTCAATCTACAGATGGTGGAACTACGTGGACAGAAGAAGCTCCTATTGGAGATGTTTCATCATTCAATCTCTATCCGGAAATAACGACAAGTGAAGCAGGAAAAATTCATGTTATTTATTTCCAGTATAATCGTCGTTTTTTGAGGTTTGAACATATTTATCATATAGCATCCAGTGATACAGGTCAAACATTTAGTGATGATGAGGTTGTTAATAATTATTCTGGAGCAATTCCATGTGAGTGTTGTCCAGCAGATATTCTTATTTTAAATGATGGCACTAAAATGGTTGGATTTAGAAATGATGATAGCGATGTCCGTGATATGTTTGCGAGTTTTTCAGGTGATAATGATACTGAATGGGGGAGTCTAACGCGCATGTCTTTTGACCAATTTATAATTGATTATTGTCCCAGCTCTGGGCCCGGAATGTCGCGATTGAATGAGAATGTTGCTTTATCCTATATGGTTGCAGTAAATAATATTCCGAAAGTGTATTTGAAAGTGTCTCACGATGATGCAGTTGCTTTTGGAGATAGTATATTGGCTGATCCTAATGCAGCTGATGATGTTCGGCAAGATCACCCTTATACAGCCATCACGAATGGGAATTGGATTCATATGATTTGGGAAGACCAACGTGGCGGTAATGATATTTATTATGGTGGCATGAATGTAAGCAGTAGTGCTTTATCAAATATTCAGGTGCTGAATGATGACGGACAAGATGTCACTCAACGAGCACCTAGAATGGATGATGATGATAGTTTTGTTTATATTGTCTGGGAAGATTATCGATCAGATCAGAATATCTATTTCACTACAAACTACGATCCAGACGCAGGAATTACAGATGATATTCACCCTTCTGAATTTAAAATTCATGGATTATATCCCAATCCATTCAATAGTAATCTAACAATTGATTTTAGATTGGAAAGTCCAAGCGAGATTGAATTAGCTGTTATTGATATATCCGGAAGGGAAGTAGAACATCATTCTTTAGGGAATTATGTATCTGGAAATCATTCAATTTCATGGAATGGTAAGAACTATTCTGCAGGAGTGTATTTTATACAGCTTATTTCTGGCAATAGTGTGCAGACACGGAAAGTCCTTTATCTGAAATAATTGTTTATCATTTCCCATGCAGCGCACGGCTATCTGGCTGGTGCAGCTATACAAAGCCGTTACTCAGTTTCTTACTTTAAGCTATTCCTTTGGCTGTGTATATCATTTTCTGTTTTTCCGGATATAGATGGAGTTTTTTCACCTACAGTTGCCGGACATCATTCAGTATTACATACACCTATTTTCTGGATAATAGCTTGTTCAATAATCTATGTTTTAGGACGAAAATATTATCCGACTAAAAATACATTAATCGCTTTAGGTGTTTTCAGTGGTGCTTTCCTGCATCTGCTCACGGATTGGATTACTGCTAGGACAGTTGGAATACAATGGTTTTATCCTTTATTAAAAACAGATTACTATTTATATCCAATTTCACCAGACCAAGGGCAAGTTTCAGTATATGAAATGCTTATGAATCCATATTGGTCATTCTATATGGAAAATAAATTATTGTTTGGATTTGAAGTTGGAGTGAACTTTCTAGCTGTATTTTTAATCATTTTTAATATTTATAAACAACAAAGGAAATAACATGAAACATCTCATATTAACAGTATCGATTCTTGGATTATTTGCATGTGGTGGTGACACGACGAGTGTAGATATCCAATTAACTTCCATGCAATGTGGAATGTGCGAAAGTACCATTGAAGAAGGTGTAAAAGCTTTAGATGGTGTAGTTGCTTTTGATGTAGATCTTGATAAGAAAGTGGGTCATATCGAATACAAAGCAGGTTTGGTGGATTTATCAGCGATTGAAAAAGCCATTTCCGCTCTAGGCTATTCTGCCAATAACACGCAAGCAAATGCTGCAGCTTATGAAGCATTGCCCGGTTGTTGTAAATTGAGTGGTGGTCATTAATAACAAGCGAATTTTAACGACCTTGCTTTTTGCGGGGTTGTTTTTTTCCTGCGGAGAAATTAGTGCACCTGCCAGCCCCGATACAGCGCTTGGGAGCGCCTATCCCAATATCTGTCAAACGGATGATGGATTTATCATGATTTGGTATGAGGGCGGTGAACACATTGTTATGTCTGAATTCACCGATAAGGGCTGGACAAAAAAAGATACGATTGTTACCAGTGATCGATTTTTCAAAAACTGGGCAGACTTACCACAGATTTATCATACTGGTGGCGATACACTTGCTGTGTCATGGCTGGAAATGAGTGGGGAAGGGACGTATGATTATGATGTAAAAGTGTCCATATCTACGAACCGCGGAAAGGCTTGGTCTGATCCAGTTATTCCACATCGTGATGGGATAAAAGGAGAACATGGGTTTGTTTCTTTTTATGATTTAAATGGATCTATAGGATTAATTTGGCTGGATGGACGTGCCATGGCATCTGGCGGGCATGATCACGGTGATGGAGCTATGCGGCTTTATACAACTACCATAATTCCAAAAGGTGAACTGGGATTGGAAATTATGCTGGATAATATGGTGTGTGAATGTTGCCCAACATCGGCAGTGAATACGAGTGTGGGGCCATTGGTGGCTTTTCGGGACCGCTATGCAGATGAAACGCGCAATATCCAATTGGCATTTATAAACGATAACCAACTTCCCAGACCCATCAATGAAGACGGGTGGATTGTCCCCGGTTGTCCTGTAAATGGACCCGCCATGGTTGCCAATGTAGATAATGTGGCTATTGCCTGGTACACGGCTCCGGATAATAAACCGCAAGTAAATATTTCATTTTCAAATGATGGTGGACGGACTTTTGGCAATCTAATTCGTTTGGATGGTGGTTCTGTTATTGGTCGCACCGATCTCATTTGGTTAGATGATGAAAATGTATTAGTAAGCTGGTTGGCAGAAGGGGAGGAATCGGGTAAACTGGAATTGAAAACTGTAAACTCCAATACGGGTGCAGTTGATTTTTTTAAATCGTATACCATTAGCTCGAGTCGAGGTAGTGGTTATCCTAAATTGGCAATGGCAAACGGGATGGTTTTTGTTGCTTGGACAGAGCCGGGAGAAAATGGTAAAATTAAATCAGAATGGATTGTTATAAATTAATAATTTTATGCTCAAAAACACCTTTTCATTATTCTCCATTTTCGTAAATTCATTCACCCTGTCATGCGTATAAAATTCTTCCACTTGATTACACGATTACTTTTACTGGCCTTTCTGACCGGCGTTTTTCCTATTCAATCACTCCTATTACACGCACAAACAGAAGAACAGGATCAAAAAAAGAAAAAGAAAAGAAAGAAGAAATCCTCAAAGAAAAAGAAGTCCAGTAGCAAGAAGAAAAAGAAATCTTCGAAAAAAAAGAAAAAAAAGAAGCGTTCTTCAAAAAAGAAGAAAAGATCTAAAAAGAAACAATCTTCAAAGAAAAAGAAATCTGTAGCAAAATCAAAAAGATCAGCACCAATAAAAGTATCTGCAACTCCCGTCCCTAAAAAAGAAGTTTCTATTATGCAATTAACAGGGGAATTATTTAATTATACAAATAAGCTGAATACCAGTCGTGACCGATTGGCTCGCGCAACTAGATATTTGGCATCTCCAAAGAAAAAAGAAGTAGTGCGAATTGAATCCAGAGCTAAATTTTCAACCCAGGATTATGAAGCGGCTGCTCAAAAAGCACCGTTCGACATTCGTGCCCAGCGGCAACTGGGAATGCATTATGAACAAATCCATGATTGGGAAAATGCCAAGGATGTTTATATGCGTGTCCTTACAAAGAATCCTTTGAATCCTGATGCCCATTTCTATTTGGGAAATATGTACAAGAATATGGGCGAAAACAAAAAAGCACGTGATTCTTATGAAGAAGCACTTGCATTGGATCCCAGTCACCGAGCCACGCTGGATATTCTGGCTACAGGTAGGGAAACTTCGGATAATACATCTGTATTAGAGCAATCCGCCGCCAAAAATCCTGATGGCCCCGCACAAAAATTAACACTCATCAAACAAAAAATAAATTCCGGGGATTATGAGGACGCCATCAAACTGGCTGTTTTGGCATTAGAGCAATTTTCGGACCATGGCGGATTTGTGTATTTACAAGGTCGGGCATATGTAGGTATGGGCGAAATCGATCGAGCCAAGTCATCCTTTCAACGAGCCATCAAAATGGATCCTCGCAACGAAAATGCACACCTATCATTAGGGAATTTATATTTCAACCAAGGCAAATATGTTTATGCTGCATTGGCTTTCAGTGATGTGGTGTATTTGAATAATTACGATGTAGATGCTCGCTATATGCAGGGCTTGAGTTATTTTAATGCCAATGAATGGGGACGAGCTACATCTGCCTGGGAAGATTTACTTCATTATTCTCCGCAACATCCGTTGGTGAAAATATTACTGCCACAAGCGTATTATATATTGGCGGTGGAATACAATCGTTTGGGTGAATCCACCTTGGGCCGGACGTCTTTCAGCAAAGCGTTGAGTGTGAACAACCATTCTTACAGTTGGCTTCCCGGCGCCATGCGCAGTTTGGGTAAGTATTACCGGGAAAAAGGTATGCACAAGGAATCGTTGGCAGCATATCAGGAAGTAGTAGAGCTCAAACCCATGGATGCCGAAGCCTACACCGGCATGGGCATAACCTATTGGAAAATGAATGAACACCAATTGGCCAAAGCAGCTTGGCAACGCAGCCTGGAACTGAATCCCGACAGCAATGAAGCTCGGGGTTGGCTCATGATCGCCCATCAGGGTTGATTTCAGTTTTTCATTTTTTTATTTTTATTAAAAATTTTGCTATTCTTTATTGATCATGGACAATATATATTGGGTATTGAAGTAAATAGCTGAAGAAATGAAAAATCTTTACAATCGATAATGTTGAGTCTCCCAATACTCTGAACCGATAATCATTTGATGGAATTTAATATTTACACCTCCTTAAACCCCTCCTCATATGAGGAGGGGACAATTAACTCGTTTGTTAAATTATATTCATTAAATAGGGACGGTGTAGAAATGGGAAATTTCACACTTTTGGATGAATAAATATGTTATTTGTTTTACAGATTCGATTAATATAGTTTTTATAAGTTTAAAATGAACAAATTCTTTCCAGTCATTTTATCAACAGTTTTATTCGCCCAAACCTACCCCGGTGATGATGCGGTACGTAAAGGTGTTCATGCTTTTTACAATTATGAAACAACCAATGCGATTGAAATTCTAGAAGAAGCACGGTTGGACTATCCTAAAAACCCCACCGTGCACCTGACTTGGGCGGCGGCTCGTTGGCTCCATAATCAAGCAAATTCATCAGTAGAGCAAACGTATATCGATCTGGAAAATGATCTAAATGAAGTTATTCCTATTTATAAATTATTGACCAAAAAATTCCCGGACGATCCGAATTACCAATTATATTTGGGGTCTGCCACTGGCCTCATGGCTCGTATTTATTTGGGGAAGAAGGAATGGTTGGAAACATTGAATTGGGCCTATTCCGGGTTTCGCATTATTCAAAAAGTAGAGGCAGATCACCCGGACATTGTGGATGCCGCATTACCCATCGGTATTGTAGAATATTTCGCCGGTTTGAGCAATGTAATTATCCAATGGGGCGCGAGTTTATTGGGTTTAGATCCATCCCGAGAACGTGGATTAACAAAGATTGAACGAGCTGCGAATGATGGTCCATGGTCATGGATCGAAGCGAGAGGTATTGTATCTTTTCTGTATCTATGGGTGGATGTGGATCCGGAAAAAGCACTTGAGTACAGTGGTGAACTTGTTGCGGAATTTCCCGGGAACTTCTATTTTCGAATCCTCTATACTGAGAGTCTCATCCGCAGTGGGAAGATGAATACAGCTTTAACTTCATTAAATATTCTGAAAAAAATGGTATCGAATTTAACAGATATTCAAAAAAACTGGTATTTCGGATATTTACAATATGAGCTTGCTTTGTATCACTTTAAGGAAAGGAAAACAGAAAAAGCACTGGTTTACATTAATGAAGCAGTCCAAAATTATGGCGCTGAACTGGACATTATTTTAGCGAACGCCTGGTGTTTAAAAGGACAGATCCATGATTTAATACACGAACGAATGGAAGCTAAAAAAGCATATAAATACTGTATAGAATTGGATAATTATACTTATACTATTGAATTAGCCAAGTCGTATTTACGAACACCGTTTCAGAATTAAATTCACCTATGAAAAACAACACACCATATTGTAATAGCTTATTTCAATACTCACGCTTTCAAACTCGCGAAGTAGCTGTGGGGAATGTAATTATCGGCGGCGATCAGCCCATTTGTATCCAATCCATGACAACCACTGATACAATGGATACTATGGGAACGGTAGAGCAATCCATTCGTCTGATTGATGCCGGTTGCGAGATTGTTCGCATCACAGCTCCCAGCAAAAAAGAAGCAGAAAATTTAAAAAATATTCGAGACGAACTCCACCGCCGCGGCTACACACAACCTTTGGTGGCTGATATCCATTTTACGCCAAACGCTGCGGAGATTGCCGCACGAATTGTGGAAAAAGTGCGAATCAATCCCGGGAATTATGCTGATAAGAAAAAATTTGAGATTCTGGAATACACAGATGCGCAATACAATGAAGAATTAGAACGCATCCGGGAACGCTTTTTACCATTGGTCAAAATCTGTAAAGAAGAAGGAACTGCCATGCGAATCGGCACAAATCATGGTTCACTTTCAGATCGTATTATGAATCGCTACGGTGACACTCCATTGGGGATGGTTGAATCTGCACTGGAATTCACCCGGATATGTATTGAAGAAAATTTTCATGAAATTATTTTTTCCATGAAAGCAAGCAATCCGCAAGTCATGATTCAAGCATATCGTTTATTAGTAGCAACCATGATGAAAGATGGGATGGATTTTCCACTGCACTTGGGAGTTACGGAAGCAGGAGAAGGGGAAGACGGTCGTATAAAATCTGCAGTGGGAATCGGGTCACTTCTAGAAGATGGGCTGGGCGATACAATTCGAGTTTCATTGACAGAAGAACCGGAAGCTGAAATCCCCGTAGCGAAAGCGTTGGTTGATCGTTACTTATCAAATCGTACTGATCAAATACCTGAAATAGACGATCAATCTTTCCATCCATACGAATATCTAAAACGGCAGTCTTTAATCGTAAAAAATATTGGTGGAGATGAAGTTCCCAGAGTTATTATTGATTTGAGCGATTTGAAAAAAATCACACCAGCAGACTTGAAGAATTGCGGACATTATTATAATGTAGATTTGGATAAGTGGACCACTGCTGATGCAGCTGCCGACTTTTTGTATGTAGGTAAAGGAAGTGTCGATTTTGAACTTCCGGGAATGGTGAGTGTGATTCAAGATGCAGATGTTTGGTCTGAAATGTCTCAAACATATCCATTGCTTACAGATGATTTTTCTAACATATCTACGGATTTGAATTTTGTATTGTGTTCTCTTGAAAATTTGGATGATATATTTATACATGCATTGCCGGATAATTCAGTCTTGATGTTGGAAGCAAAAACGGATCATGCCATGGTAGAAATGCGTGTTGCATTTTTAACATTAAAAACAGAAATACCTGTAATAATGAAACGCGAATTCAACGAATTGGACCGAGAGCACTGCCGTTTGTATTCATCAATAGATTTCGGTGGTTTGCTCATTGATGGTTTTGGAGATGGAATTTGGCTAAACTCAAAACATAATAATAAATTTATCAATCAAACATCTTTTGGTATTTTGCAAGCCACACGCACACGCATTTCCAGAACGGAATATATTTCATGTCCATCCTGCGGCCGGACACTGTTTGACCTTCAGGAAACAACTGCTATGATCCGCAAGCGTACCGACCATTTAAAAGGGTTAAAAATCGGTATCATGGGATGTATTGTAAATGGTCCCGGTGAAATGGCCGATGCCGACTATGGATATGTGGGAAGCGGCAGGGGTGTTATTTCATTATATAAAGGAAAAGAAGTGGTGCGAAAAAATATTCCAGCTGAAAATGCGGTGGATGAATTAATCGAATTAATTAAAGAATATAACGACTGGGTGGATTGTTGATAGGTTAGTAGTGAATTCATTACAAAATTGAAATATTTTAAATGAAAAAATCTTTTCTATATACCATTTTGGGAATTTTTGTATTTACTATATCTATTCTGACATTTCTTTTAAACTTTAGACCTCACACTCCTCAACTTGAAAAATATCTTTTTCATCCCAATTTGGATTATAACATTGGTTCATTGAATGTTAAATTTTTAGGCAATACAAATATATTAATTACAGATGGAAAAACGTCAATACTAACAGACGGATTTTTTAGTCGACCTTCAATAAGCAACGTTCTTTGGGGGGAAATTGAACCAGATTATGGAGTAATCGAGTATTGCCTGGAGAAAGCCGGGATTCACCAACTGAATGCAGTTATTCCGGTCCATTCCCATTTTGATCATGCCATGGATTCTCCCATAGTAGCAATGAAGACAGGTGCAAAACTTATTGGTTCTGAATCAACAGCCAATATCGGCAGGGGATTGAATTTCCCAGAAGAACAAATGGTCATTGTCGAATCAGGAGTACCGCTACAAATAGGATCAATGAAGGTGACACTCATAAAAGGGAAACATTGGCCTTATCCAGATGAAGAATTAGGTTTGAAACTTTTGAATAGAGAAATTATTAATCCGATTGTTCCACCGGCAAGTGCGTTTGAATATTTTGAAGGAGCCAGTTATACGATTATTGTTGAACACGCAGATGCATCAATTGCGATTCATGGCAGCGCAGGATACATATCTAATATTTTGGAAAATTATGTTGTTGATATTCTATTCCTTGGCATGGCTGGGCTAGAGACAATGGATAAATCATATAATGACAACTTTCAAACCCATGTGGTAGACGCATTGAATCCCAAAGTGATTGTTCCCATTCATTGGGATGATTTTTTTGTTCCATTAAAAAAGGGATTAAAATCGAGAAGTTTATTGGAAAAATTGCTCCAGGGAATGGATGTAGAAAAATCATTCAAATTTGTTGAAAAAAGAAATATGGATCGTACAATAATTGTCCTTCCTCTTTGGGGACTAATTAATGTTGATGATTTGTTAAGTAGAAATTAGTCGTTGAACATTAATGGTTAGAGTGAAAATAATAATTTGCTGCTAACCAGTTACAAAATCACAAATCACCAAAATCCAACTTGAGCACTTTGATTTGATAGTTTTGTCTTCGTAGTTTGGACTGATAATTCGGAAACAGGTAAGCCATGAAAAAGTTAATAATCCCACTATTTTTAGTATCATTTATTTGGTCGCAGGACTTTGAACCGACCAAAATGACTCCAATTGTTGCCTATTGGAAAACACTAACCCCAGATCAAAAAGAAACATATTTATTTTCTTATATGACACAAACATATGAAACGTATGAAGCGTTAAAGGACGAGCTTGGCTATAATGAACTCACTACGTGGTATTATGATAATCGCGCTGAATTAGTTTTTGGTATTTTTGACCAACTGGAAGACAGAGATTTGGATGAATTTGTTGGATGGATAGATGAATTTTATAGCCATAATGATTTTGTGAATAAACCATTTTATGAAGCCATGGCCTTTGCCTTTCGTTTTCAACAAGCTGCAGGTGAAACTCTTTGGGAAAAATATGAAAATGTTAAATATGGGAAAATTAAGCCTAGTGAAGAATAATGTCATTTTATAAACCAACCTTTTTATCTGAATGGAATAGCATTCGCCATGAGGGAGGATATAAATTATTGATCAAAAAAAAAGGATGGGTTGTTCTAGCCGCTTTTTTTACTTTCTATCTGATTCGTGATTCTATTTTATTTTTGCTGATTCCCTACTTGGCTTTCAAAGGCATCATTACTTGCAATTAATGCTGGCCAAAGCATTAAGTTCTGCTATTCTTGGAATTGATGCCTACATAGTTGAAGTAGAAGCCCACCTTACCGGAGCAAAATTACCTAAATTCAGAACTGTCGGTCTTGCAGAAGGTGCAGTAAAAGAAAGTAAAGAGCGTGTCCGCGCTGCTATAAAAAATACTGGTTATACATTTCCCCATAAACATGTCACCATCAACTTGGCGCCTGCAGATATACGCAAAGAAGGCAGCGCGTTTGATCTTCCCATAGCTATTGGAATATTAGCTGCTATTGGCGAAGTGAAACATGATCATTTAGAAAAAATGCTTTTGTTAGGTGAATTAGCCTTGGATGGTAAAATTCGTCCAATTCGAGGAGCCTTACCTGTAGCGATTTGCGCTAGAGATAGAGGAATAAGGGGAGTTATTTTACCTGAAGAAAATGCCAGTGAAGCTGGCGTAGTCGAAGGCGTAAAAGTCGTTGGGGTTAAAACACTCGCTGATGTAATCGCAATCCTTAACGAACAGAAATCCGTTCAGCCAATTGTTATTAATCAAAAAGCGTTGTTTAAGAATTACAAAAATTACCATGTGGATTTTGCTGATGTAAAAGGCCAGGAACAGGTAAAGCGCGCTTTAGAAGTAGCCGCAGCGGGAAGTCATAATGTTATTATGATTGGTCCTCCGGGTAGCGGAAAAACCATGCTGGCTAAACGTTTACCGACTATTTTACCAGAGTTGGTTTTGGATGAAGCATTGGAAACAACCAAAATTCATTCCGTGGCTGGACTATTGCCAGAAGGTCAAGGTATCATTGCCACACGTCCGTTTCGGGCACCACACCACACCATCAGTGACGCTGGTTTAATCGGTGGCGGTACAATTCCCAGACCGGGAGAAGTCAGTTTGTCTCATAATGGCGTCCTTTTTTTAGATGAACTTCCAGAATTCAAAAAGAATGTATTAGAAGTTATGCGACAGCCATTGGAAAATGGTGAAGTCACTATTGCCCGTGCCTCCATGTCTTTGAGTTATCCTTCCCGATTTATGCTGGTTTCAGCCATGAATCCTTGTCCGTGCGGATATGCCACCGATCCTCAAAATGAATGCACCTGTAATCCTCAATTGATCCAAAAATACATGAGCCGTATTTCCGGTCCTCTGATGGATAGAATCGATATTCATATCGAAGTTCCGGCTGTGCCATTCGCAGATCTTGATGGAAAAGAAGCAGGTGAAAAATCTGAAGCAATTCGTGAAAGAGTTCAAATGACTCGGCAAGTACAACTGGATCGTTATAAGTCAACAGCGGGAATGTTTAGCAATGCACAAATGGAAACGGGTGATTTGAATACGTACTGTAAGCTCGATAAAGAAGCAGCTGGTTTATTAAAGCAAGCAATGGAAAGACTGGGTTTATCAGCACGCGCCTATGACAGAATATTAAAAGTATCACGAACCATTGCAGACTTGGAAGGTAGTGCCCATATTCGTTCGGAGCATATAAGCGAAGCAATCCAATATAGAAGTTTAGATAGACAGCTTTGGCTAGAGTAAATTCACGAAGCAAACAAGAAAGAGCACTATGCATTTAATCATCTCCACAAGTTTACGACCCAAAGGCCAAACACTTGCTTTGTCTGAAAAAGCACTTACATTTTTTAATGAAAAAAATGCAAATGCTGAAGTCATTAATTTGCAAACTATTAATCTCCCCTTTTGTGATGGTGGAGAATGTTATAAAGATCAGGCTGTTCTTGATCTGACCAAAAAAATAAAGGATGCAGATTCATTGATTATTGCAAGTCCTGTGTATAATTATTCCTTAAACGCAGCAGCAAAGAATTTATTGGAACTCACCGGAAGTGGATGGAATGATAAAGAAGTCGGATTTATATGCAACGCCGGTGGCGATAAGAGTTATATGTCACTCATGCCCTTTGCAAATAGCATTATGCTGGATTACAGATGCAACGTCATTCCCAAGTTTGTTTATGCAACAGGTGATATGTATGAAGGGAATAAAGTGGTAGACTCAAATTTGATAGAAAGGATTAAAGAATTAGTTGATTCAATTCTTGTTACAAATTAAGTATGCGTAACTGAACACGTCTTTCTCCATTCTTTATACCAAGTAGCAAATCGCCACCATTCCCAAAACGAATCTTTTTTAATTGCAGTAAATGTGCGCCGTTGATATTCTAGTGATTGTCCTGGTGTCATGCGGTACGTACGTTTTGGATTTCCGTGCAGATATTCTATGACCAGCCATTGTCCTTTTACATAAATGAGGGTATGTTTATTTGCTTCATCATCCACCAATCCATTATTTTAAATCCTAATCCAATTCCAGACTCATAACCCATATTATTCATTAGATTCTACCGATGAAACGCATCATTTTATTCACCATTTTTCTGTTTTCATGTGCACCCGTTTCGGTAGTCATGGACCGTTATGATAATCACCAAGAGAAAACAGTCGCAATGATGAAAGTCCAAAAAAAAGATGGTGTAAAAGATTCTACATTAATTGAATTATTAACATATCATCCCAATGGACAATTGGCCTCTTCAACTGATATGATCCGTAATATTCGTCATGGTAAACACGTTGAATATTCACCTGCTGGAGGTGTGATTGCAAAAGGACAATTTGAGAATAATCGTAAAAGTGATAAATGGTTATGGTTTGGAAGAGATGGCAATCCGGATTCATTAAGAACATACGAAAAAGGAATGCTTTCCGGTAAAAGTGTTGATTATTCTACAGTTGGAAAGAAAATTAAAGAAATGTCGTATCAAAATCATAAATATCATGGAAAATCAATTCATTATAATTCAAATGGTAAAAAGTCCTTAATTGGTGAGTACAGGTTTGGCATTCCCAATGGTAAATGGACGTGGTTTAGCAAAGCGGGTAAGAAAGAACGTATCGTGACTTATAAAAAAGGTATTAAAGATGGGCTTGTTACCATTTGGAATGATCAGGGCAAAAAGGTCATGACAGGCAGCTATTTAAATGATAAAAAAAATGGAGAATGGAAATGGCGAAGTGAAAATAAAGGATTGGATTCCCTAATTCAATATTCAAATAACCAGTATATGGGTAAATACAAAGTTTGGCATGTAAACGGCGAGAAAGCTGTTGTAGGTACATATCAAAATGGGTTTAAAACGAGTGATTGGAAATGGTATTCCATTAATGGCAATTTGGATTCTGTAATAACATATTTATCTGATATATATAATGGTTCGGTAAAAAAATATTACCGTAATGGTTCACTTCGAAATGAAGCAATATATGCTCATGGAAAAATAGATGGAGAGCAAAACACATATTATGAAAATGGTATGATGAAATCATTCTATACATATAATAAAGGCGTTCGTACTGGCCCATATACAGTATGGAATACAAATGGTTTTAAACGTGAAAGCGGAACTTATTTAAATGATAAACTAAATGGTATCAATTATCGTAGGTATCATCACGGTGAATATTCTACAATTACAACGTATTCAAATGGGCAGATTCACGGCATCATGCGAATGTATAGTCCAAGCGGAATAATCAAAAAAGAAGAGTATTATTATTTAGGTCAACTACATTGTTCATTGGAGTATTTTGATAACAGCAGGCTAAAAGAAATAAAAGTAATTAAAAAGCAGGACGTTATTTTTCAAAAAAACTGGAATAATATTGGATTAGAAATAACAAACTCAAAATTCAAAATAGGCATTACCACCAAAACTGAACGTTATTATTCAGGGAATTTGAAATCTGAAAAATCAATGAGAGGTAATGTAGAACACGGTTTATTATGGGCATTTCACAAAGATCGTAAACTCCAGTATTTATCCCTATATATTAACGGAAAACATGTTTTTCGAAGAGATTATTTGCAAGAAGAAGGTGAGTATAAAGATTATCTTTTTCCGGATAGTGAATTACAGGTTATTGTAAAAATAGAAGTGGAGGAGATTTAATTTAATACGTTGTAATTTCGCAACCTTATGAAAGAACAATTACAAGAAATCTATACAATTTGGGGTCCGCCGGCGATTACGTTAGTCATTGGTATTTTCGCCGGGTTGATATTTAAATACTTTTTTCGCAGCCGGTTTAAAAAATTCGCTGAAAAAACGTCTTGGAAAGGCGATGATGTCCTATTTATGGCTGTTGAAAAACACGTCACATACTGGTTTTTCCTTGGTGCATTTTATCTTGCTGCTAGCAGTCTACAGGTCGGATTACCTTATAATGTTTATGTAGCCAAACTGGCACTGGCTCTACTTATTCTATCTGTTACATTGGCTAGTTCTAACTTGGCCATTGGTTTACTGAACGCTTGGTCAATGAAGCAGGGAACAGGTTTTCCTTCGACTGCTATTTTTACAAATCTTGCTCGAGGATCTATTATCGCCATTGGTATTATGATTATTTTGCAGTCATTTGGGCTATCGATAACGCCATTTTTGACTGCATTGGGCGTAGGTGGTCTTGCAATTTCTTTAGCGTTGAAGGATACACTATCTGATTTTTTTGCAGGACTCCACATTCTTCTTTCAGAAAAGGTTCGTATTGGAGATTTTGTTGAATTGGACTCAGGTGAAATGGGCTATGTAACCAACATTACCTGGCGCAATACGTCCCTGAAGGAACGAACAAATAATTTAATCACGATTCCTAATTCAAAATTATCCAATGCCATTACAAAAAACTATGATGCAATTGATAGCAGCTATTCCGTTAAAATTACTGCCGGTGTGGCCTACGACAGCGATTTAGATCACGTGGAAAAAGTATCCTTGGAAGTCGCCAAGGAAATAATTAAGGATTTGAATACAGCCAAAAAGGATTATGAACCTATTGTACGTTTTCAACACTTTGGGGATTCGAGTATTGACTTTACTGTTTACATGCGTGCCGTCAAGTATGGCGATCATCATTCCATCAAACATGAATTTATCAAACGTCTTCACAAAAGGTTCAATAAAGAAGGCATTGAAATTCCATTTCCCATACGAACAATCGTTCAAAAATAAGTTCTTAAATGAAATCGATCATAATAACCGGAGCGCTGCTGGCAGGACTTGCTGTTTTATTGGGTGCTTTTGGAGCTCACGGTCTCAAAACAAAAGTTTCACCTGAAGACCTTTTGATTTTTGAAACGGGTGTAAAATATCATATGTATCATGCTTTAGGACTTGTATTAATTGGTCTTCTCGGATTTCATTTTCCAAAGGATGTTATCCATCTTTCATCCGTTTTAATATTGATCGGAATTGTTATCTTTTCCGGCAGTTTGTACGTTCTGGTTATAAGTAATGTGCGTTGGTTAGGAGCCATAACACCCATCGGTGGTCTTGCTCTGATTTCCGGTTGGTTATTGCTAGCCTACAAATTATACCGCGCATAATCCTTTTTTAAATGATAGAAAAATCAACCTCAAACCGTCACATATCCATGTGGACGGCTTCTTCCTTTGTAATAGCATCTATGATAGGTACAGGAGTTTTTACGAGCCTTGGTTTTCAACTCAATGATATCCAATCTATTTTTCCACTCATTATGTTATGGATTGTGGGAGGTGTTGTTGCTTTATGCGGCGCACTTTCTTATAGTGAATTGGGCGCTGCGTTACCCAGGTCTGGTGGAGAATATCATCTCTTAAGCCGTATCATCCATCCATCTATTGGTTTTGCCGGTGGATTTGTTTCTGCAACCGTTGGTTTTTCTGCTCCTGCTGTTTTGGCCGCTATGGCTTTAGGCATGTATTTTGCTGCAATATTTCCTGCTTTCGACCCCATGTGGGTTGCGTGTTCAATGATTCTTGTTTTTCATTTTCTTCATGCGTTTAGTTTAAAATGGGGCACACTTTTTCAAGGTTGGTCAACAGGAATAAAGGTCATCCTTATCTTCATATTTATCATTGCCGGTTTTATGATGAACGATCATCAAGTTATTTCAATTCTGCCAAAACCGGGTGATATGAAATTGATAATGAGTTCAGGGTTTGCAGTAAGTCTTGTGTGGGTGTATTATGCGTATACAGGTTGGAATTCGACAATATATTTTGCTGGAGAGGTAAGAAATCCCCAAAAGGACTTACCCCGTTCTTTACTTTTAGGGACATCCTTTGTAATGGTATTATATGTATTGTTAAACTACATTTTTCTATACACAACACCCATGTCTGAAATGGTTGGTCAGGTGGAAGTAGGATACATTTCCGGAGTGAGAATTTTCGGTCAAACTGGAGCTGGAATTATCGCCATCGGGATTTCTTTTTTACTTTTATCCACCATAAGCAGTTATGTATTCATTGGTCCTCGAATCATGGAAACAATGGGTGAGGATTATAGCTATATTAGAATTTTATCAAAAAACAATAGCCAAGGAATTCCTATTTATGCTTTTATACTGCAACTGGCTATTTGCTTGTTGTTTATTTTCACTTCATCATTTGAACAGGTATTAATGTATACGGGAATAGCGCTTATTATTACTAATTCTGCAACTGTGGCAGCTGTTTTTGTTTTGCGAAAACGTGAACCGGAATTGCCAAGACCCTATAAAGTGTGGGGATATCCCTGGACGCCAATTTTATTTTTGGCGGTAAATGCTTGGATTTTATTTTATACATTTAAAGAACAAACTGTTGAATCAATTATAGGTGTTTCATTATTTCTAGCAAGTATACTTCTATATTATCTCGGTAAAAAGTTTGAACAAAACACACAAATCTAAACCGCTGGTTTTAGATGGTGCCATGGGCACTGAATTAGTCCGCAAAGGTGTTGATCTTCCTTTACCAATTTGGTCAGCAGACGCAAACTTGACTCATCCTGAAATTGTATTAAATATTCATCAAGAATATGCCGCAGCCGGAGCGGACATTATTACAACTAATACGTTTAGATCGACGACTTATACGTATGGTAAAGCCGGTTATACAAAGCAAAGAGCTCAAGAAAGAGCTCGCAATAGTTTAATGTCTGCCGTTGACTTAGCTCGGAAAACTGGTGATGATTCTATAAAAGTTGCCGGTTCAATTACAGCAGTTGATGATTGTTATTCGCCTGAGTTATTTCCGGGTAAGGGTGCCGCTGAAGATACATTTGGTGAATTAGTAGAATGGTTTAATGAAGCAGGCGTTGATTTGCTGTTATTTGAAACCATGGGACATGTCGAAGAAATTCAGATCGCTCTTGAAACCAGTCGTAATATTGAATCAAAATGTTGGTTCAGCTTAATTTTAAAAGATAGCGATCATATTCTTGATGGTCATTCCTTGGAAGAAATTATCAATTTGATTAAAACGTTTTCAGTTTCATGTTTAATGCTTAATTGTAATAAGATTGCGACAACCCAAAGTGCATTAGAATTATTTTTATCTCTTTGGACAGATGATTGGGGTGTGTATTCTAATATGGGTGTAACGGATTATGATAATAATTATTTTAATACTATAAATGATTCTAACTTTAAAGAGAGTATATCGTTGTATTTAGAGTCTAATCCTACAATCATCGGTGCTTGCTGTGGGTCGACTCCAAAACACATTGAAATGATAAAAAATTTGATAGGTTAACCATACAAACTTTTAAACAGGATTATTAATGCATTTAAAAATTAAACCATTCAACACTACTGTGAGCCAATTATACCAAAATCATGGTCATTTTCATGATGGCGACGCTGGTATTGATTTATTTGTCGTGTCGGAACAAACGATTAAGGCGGGTGAATCCACACTGATACATTTGCAGATTGCATGTGAAAACACAGAAAATAAACCATATTTATTGATGCCCCGTTCCAGTATTTCCAAAACGCCGTTACGATTGAGTAATTCCGTTGGTTTGATTGATGGTGGTTATCGCGGAGAAATCATGGCGGCTATAGATAATATCAAGACTGAAGATTATAGAGTAGAGCCGGGTCAGCGATTATTTCAATTAGTTGCCATGGACGGTGCGCCTATCCATTTTGAATTAGTCGATGAATTATCTGATACATCTCGAAGAAGTGGAGGCTTCGGTAGTACGGGGAAGTGAATTAGCACTCTATTAAAAGAGTGCTAAAATGTATTGCATTCAATCTTAAATAACATATAACTTCCGCGCTGCCTAAAGGCATTTTACTGAAGAAGACAAACAATACATATTAACATAAAATAAAAATAGGAGTTTAATGATGGCTCTAAACATCAAACCATTGGCTGATCGTGTAGTGGTGGAAGCTGCTGCTGCTGAGGAAAAAACCTCTGGCGGTATCATACTTCCTGACACAGCACAAGAAAAGCCCCAACAAGGAACAGTTGCAGCTGTAGGTCCTGGCAAAGCCAGTGATTCCGGTACAATTGTTGAAATGACTGTTAAAGCAGGTGATACAGTGCTATATGGAAAATATTCCGGCACAGAAGTTACCCATGACGGAAAAGAATATTTAATCATGCGCGAGAGTGATATTCTCGCTATTCTGTAAGGAGGATAGAAGCAATGGCTAAAGAAATAACATATAGTCTAGAAGCGCGTAACGCCTTAAAAGCAGGTGTAGACAAACTGGCTGATGCCGTAAAAGTTACACTAGGCCCAAAAGGTCGAAACGTCGTTATTGAAAAGAAATTTGGCAATCCTACTGTTACCAAAGATGGTGTCACTGTGGCCAAGGAAATTGAACTTGCAGATAAGCTTGAAAATATCGGTGCTCAGATGGTTAAGGAAGTTGCTTCCAAGACATCTGACATTGCAGGTGACGGTACAACAACTGCCACTGTATTGGCTCAGTCTCTCATTGCAGAAGGTCTAAAAAATGTGACAGCCGGTGCAAACCCCATGTCAATCAAACGTGGTATTGATATTGCGCGTGAGACAGTTGTAGAAGCACTAAAGTCACAAAGTAAGGATCTTCCCGATAGTGAACAAATTGCTAATATAGCTACTATTTCTGCAAACGATGACCGTGAGATTGGCGAAAAAATTGCTGAATCCATGGAAAAAGTGGGCAAAGATGGTGTAATTACTGTGGAAGAAAGCAAAACTGCTGAAACATTCCTCGAATTCGTGGAAGGTATGCAGTTTGATCGTGGATATTTATCACCTTATTTCGTTACCAATTCTGAATCCATGGAAGCGGAAATGGATGATGCATATATTCTGATTTACGATAAAAAACTCAGCAATATGAAAGACTTACTTCCTTTATTGGAAAAAGTAGTTTCATCAGGTAAACAAATTATGATTATCGCTGAAGATATAGAAGGTGAAGCACTGGCAACTCTCGTGGTGAACAAATTGCGTGGTACTTTTAAAGTATTAGCAGTGAAAGCACCCGGATTTGGTGACCGTCGCAAAGCAATGTTGGAAGATATTGCCATATTAACGGGCGGTACAGTTGTGTCTGAAGATGCCGGTTATAAACTGGAAAATGCGACCATCGAATATCTTGGAACTGCCAAACGAATTGTGTCAGATAAAGACAATACAACAATCGTTGATGGCGGTGGTAAGAAAGATGCCATTAAGGCTCGTATCAACGAAATCAACGTTCAGATTGATAAAACATCATCTGATTATGATCGTGAAAAACTCCAAGAACGTCTAGCTAAACTAACCGGCGGTGTAGCTGTTATCAATGTGGGTGCTGCGACTGAAGTAGAAATGAAAGAAAAGAAAGCTCGCGTTGAAGATGCTCTTCATGCAACTCGCGCCGCAGTGGAAGAAGGAATTATTCCCGGTGGTGGTGTGGCATTGTTGAGAGCACAAGATGCATTGGATAAGTTGAAGCTTGAGGGCGGACAATCTGTTGGCGTAAGTATTTTACGTCGTGCCCTTGAAGCTCCTATTCGACAGATTTGCGAAAATGCAGGTGTTGAAGCATCAATTGTTGTCCAAAATGTACGTGAGCATAAAGGTGCCTATGGTTTTGATGCCCGTGACGGAAGTTATGTGGATATGTTCGAAGCGGGTATTATTGATCCCACTAAAGTTGCTCGTGTAGCTGTAGAAAATGCCTGCTCAATTGCCGGTATGGTTCTTATCACTGAAGTAACTGTAACTGAAATCCCTGAAAAGGATTCACCGATGCCTCCAATGGACCCAGGGATGGGCGGCATGGGCGGTATGATGTAAATCTTACCATTAATCTAAAAAGCCCCGCAAAATGCGGGGCTTTTTTATTTCTACAAGTTGACAGAGAACATAACGAGGAGTAACTTTATTTTTACCATGGACATCATTCGTATTAAAAACATGCAGTTTTATGGCTACCACGGAGTCAATAAATCGGAAAAAGAGCAGGGTGGGCAATTCGAAGTGGATGTGGAAATGTCTACAGATTTAAATGAAGCATGCACATCCGATAATTTTGAAACAACTATTGATTATGGAGCTGTTTTTCAAACTGTGGAAAATTGTGTAAAGGGTAATAAATTTAATTTGATTGAAGCTCTGGCTGAATCAATTGCAAATGCAATTCTAATGCAGTTTAATATTGCAAAAATAACTGTACGTGTGCGAAAACCTGAAGCTCCAATTAATGGTAATCTGGATTCTGTTGAAGTAGAAATTACACGCCAAAAGGACGACAATGCCTGATTCTGGATTCTTATCATTAGGTTCAAACATTGGAGATCGTGAATCAAATCTCGCCAGTGCTCTTACAGCACTAGCAACATATCATGAAATTAATGATATTAAAAGTGCTTCGTATTATAATAGTCCCCCACTATTTAATGCAGACCAACCGGAGTTTTTAAACACAGTCATTTCTTACAAAACAGACTTTTCTGCATTCGAATTGTTTGATGCTTGCCAAAATGTGGAAAAATTACTGGGGCGCTCTAAAAAACGAGAAAAAAATTCACCACGAACTATTGACATTGATATACTAACATACGGAAGTTCGTATTTGGAAACAGAGCAATTAACCATCCCTCATACTGATTTGGCAAACCGTAAATTTGTATTACTTCCTTGGGCAGAACTTGCCCCGAACTTCATTGTTCCGGTATATAATTTAACTGTAAGCAAATTATTAAGTATGTGTTTGGATACATCTAACGTAACAAAACATGTCATGGAAAAAAACGCATGAGGAATTTGTATTATGTTGCCATTGAGGGGCCTATTGGCGTGGGAAAAACAAGTTTAGCCAAACTACTTTCTGAACGATTGGGAGCGCGGTTGATACTTGAAGGTTTTGATGAAAATCCATTTTTATCTGAATTTTATGATGAACCGGAACGATATGCGTTCCAAACACAGTTGTTCTTTTTACTTCAGCGTTATCAACAGCAACAGGAATTACGTCAAGTAGATATGTTTCATAATCTGCTTATAGTAGACTATATGTTTGTAAAAGACAGACTATTTGCCTCACTGAATTTAGATGAGAAAGAAATGACGCTGTATGATACGGTGGCTAAACTGTTAGAAAAAAATGTTATTAACCCGGATTTAGTTATTTATTTGCAAGCAGATACTGATACACTCATGCGCAATATTTCTCATCGTGGTCGCGATATGGAAAAAAACATATCTGAAGAATATATTGATGCTTTAAATCAACTCTATACAGAATATTTTTTCCGCTACCAGGATACTCCGCTTGTTATTATCAACACAAATAATATTGATTTTGTACATAATGATAAAGACCTGGATGAAGTGATCAATTATATCCGTCAGCCGGTCACGGGTACAAAATTTTTCAATCCTGTTTCACAATAAATAATGTTTAAAACATTATTAATTCTGGTATTGGTATTTGCCGGCATCCGGTTTGTTAAAAATATTATTCTGATGAAAAATGTGCCGAATAAAAAAGAAAAAAGGGATTATCAAAAAATGGATATACAGGATGCTGAATATAAGGAGATTAATGATGAATAAATGTATAACGGCAGTTTTTAAAGATTGCAGTAAATGTAGTAATTACGGTTTGTTAGTTTTAAGAATTGGAATTGGTTATTTGATTCTAACGAATCATGGCTGGGATAAGCTAATGAGCGGTCCTGAAGGCTGGGCAGGGTTAGGCGCCTTTGGAATGCAACATCTCGGAATAACGTTTTTACCCACATTCTGGGGATTTATGGCCGCATTTTCTGAATCAATTGGTGCAATCATGATTGGATTAGGATTGTGTACACGCTTGGGTGCCGGATTAATAATGATTACTATGCTGGTTGGTGTAAATATGCATATTACTACTGGAGATGGCAATCCTGAACTAGCTCTTGTCTATGCCATTGCCAGTGCTGCAATAATGATGGCTGGTCCCGGTGATTTAAGCTTGGATAAAATATTTTGTTCTTGTGAAAAATGAAAGCTGTCCGCATTCATGAGCATGGAGGTTTTGAGGTTCTGCGCATCGATGAATTACCCGTTCCCGAGCCTTCCACCGGTCAAGTTTGTATTCAATTAAAAACATCCGCACTTAATCATCTCGATATTTGGATTCGTAATGGAATTCCCGGCGTTCCATTGCCATTGATAATGGGCAGCGACGGAGCCGGTAAAATATACAAACTCGGCGTGCAAGCAAATAAATTTAAAATCGGCGATTCTGTTATTATACAGCCATTGGTGTATTGTGGTGAGTGTCGAAGTTGCCAGTCCGGGAATGAAAATTTATGCGCTAACATGGGTATTCGTGGTGAATCAACTGATGGTACGAACTGTGAGTTTATAGTTCTGGACGAAAAATGTGTAGAACTTAAACCGGAAAATATTACTTTTGCAGAAGCAGCTGCGTTTCCATTAGTTGGGCAAACAGCATATCAAATGCTTATAAATCGCGCAAAAATTAAACCCGGTGAAAATATTCTGGTATGGGGCGCCGGTTCCGGTGTTGGTCATATGGCAGTGCAAATAGCAAAAATTTCCGGGTGTAATGTAATAGCCACAGTCGGATCCGATGAAAAATGTGCTTTCGCAAATGAACTGGGGGCTGATTTGGTGGTAAATCATTATAATGACAATGTTGCTGATAAAGTCAAAACGTTTTGTGGAAAAGTGGATGTTGTGTTTGAGCATGTGGGTTCAGCCACGTGGGCAATATCTATGCACGTATTGGCAAAAGGGGGTCGTGTTGTAACATGTGGAGCAACAACCGGTCCTAATGCAACTATTGATCTGCGGCATTTATTTTTCAAGCAGCAAACAATTATGGGGTCGACAATGGGAAATGTAGATGCGTTTACACAGGTTATCAAACTGGTTGCTAAAGGCCAATTGAAGTCCCGAGTTGATAAAATATTTCCCTTGGATGATATTGCAATAGGGCATGAATATCTGGAAAACAGTGAACAGTTTGGAAAAGTGGTAATAGATATATGAAAATAAAAATAATAGCAGCTTTCGTTTTACTTCAAACTTTTCTTTTTGCAAGTGAGGGGTATAAAGGCTTCGGTTTGCAAGTAGGTGAACAGGGCACGGGTGTATTTTTTCATCAGACGTGGCGCTCTTCAGATAAACTGCAATGGTTATTTCATGGTAAAATTTTTGACGTAAAAGGTGATGAGCAAATGATGATCTATGATTATTATACAGGCCGATATCGTTCTGTGGGGGATAAATATGTTTTCATAGTTCCCTTATTTGGCGGCGGTAAATACTTTCCCTTTGCAGATCAGATTGCTAACAATTTTGCTCCATTTGTGACCGGGCAACTCGGTCCCGTATTAACAATTGATGGTGCAGAAAGTAATACATTTTCAACTCGATGGGGAAAATCAAAAGGTATATGGTCCGTGGGTGGATATGCCGGTGTCGGCGTTGATTTTTTAATGGCGAATGGTATGATGGTATCCGTTGGCGCCGGAATGGATATATTACCAATGAATGGTATTGTGGATGGTGAAAAACATTATAACGGTGCCATTATCCATGTGGGTTTTAACTGGCTACGATAATGGCCAACGAACACTTTTTTTATTTATCTCCCGATAATATTACCAAAAACCGCTTCAAGCTTGATAGTGAAGAAGCGCATCACGCTTTTGATGTATTTCGACTAAATGTCGATGATGAAATTTGGATGTTGGATGGAGAAGGAACTGCGTATAAAGGCATTATTAAACAAAATGGTCAAGAAGTGATCGGTGAAATTATTGAAAAGACATCGGGTTTTTCAGAAGCGAAAATAAAAATGCATATAGCAGTTGGGCTAATTAAACGAGACCGATTTGAATGGTTATTGGAAAAAGCAGTGGAATGCGGCGCTGTTTCCATCACGCCATTACTTTTGGCCAGATGTGTAAACAAATCATTGAATATGGAACGAGCTCTAAAAATTGTTCGCACAGCTGCAATACAATGCGGTCGCAGTCGCTTTCCAATTATCCATGAACCAATATCTTTAATCCAGTTTATTGATAAAAGTATTAAGTGCATAGTTTGTCCAAACAGCTATGGCGAGCAATCGTTAGCATCTTGGCAAAAAGATGTTCAGCCAAATGAAGTAACCATGTTAATTGGCCCGGAAGGAGATTTCTCTGAAAATGAAATGACTGTGATTCGAGAGAAAAATATTCCTATCGTTTCTTTGGGCAGCAGACGCTTGCGTACAGAGACTGCTGTAATGACTGCTTTGAATATTATTGAATTTGGAGGTTTGAATGATTGATTGCTTATTTTGCAAAATTATAACTGGAGAAATTCCATCCGATAAAGTGTATGAAAATGATTCAGTATTAGCTTTTCGGGATATTGATCCAAAAGCACCTACACATATACTCATTATTCCAAAAGAGCATATTGCCACAACGAATAATCTGGATGATTCCCATAAGTTACTCGTGGGTGAAATGTTAATAGCTGCAAAGGATATTGCAGAACAAGAGAGTATTGCTGATTCGGGTTACCGCACAGTGTTTAATTGCAATCAGCACGGCGGGCAGGCTGTGTATCATATTCATCTCCATTTATTGGGTGGACGACAAATGAATTGGCCTCCGGGTTAATTTGTAGCATTCTCCTCTAAAAATACATAAATTCCGTCACCACAAATCACCCAAACCAGTATTAAGTGTATATATCAGATCTAAGCATTCACGGATTTAAATCCTTCGCCAAAAAGGATAACCTCAAATTTGGAGAAGGTATAACAGCAATCGTTGGTCCCAACGGTTGCGGAAAAACTAACATTGTCGATGCCATTCGCTGGGTTTTGGGCGAACAGAAACATAGTGTCTTGCGTAGCACTAAAATGGAAGATGTTATATTCAGCGGCTCCGATTCTTTAAAACCCCTAAGCGTTTGCGAAGTATCTCTCACCGTTCATAATAATAAAGGTAAACTACCCGTGGAATATAATGATGTCGAGATCGGGCGTCGTGTCTTTCGAAATGGGGTTAGTGAATATTTTATTAATCGCACACCATGTCGTTTAAAGGATATTCAGGATTTGTTTGTTGATACAGGTATGGGAGCAGATGCTTATTCGGTTATCGAGCTCAAAATGATTGAACAAATACTCTCTGAAACAAACGACGATCGCAAACGGATGTTTGAAGAAGCGGCCGGGATTAACAAATATAAGCAACAGCGTAAATCGGCATTGCACAAATTTGAAGCAGTCCGCACGGACCTTGAACGCGTTTTCGATATTATTGCAGAAGTTGAAGCAAAAGTGAAAGCATTGGCGTTACAACTCAAACGTTTTGAGCGTCATGAAAAATTAACTGATGAACTCCGTCAGCGTGAAATTGCTTTAGCATTTATTAGAATAAAAGAATTTGAAGAAGTTGCCATACCCTTAAAGAAAAAGATTCAGGATTTCAAACACCTCCGCGAATCCACTGCAACAGAAACATCCATTCATGAAACAGAACTGGACAATTTGAAATCATTCTATCAGCAGCAACAGTCAGAACTCGATGAAATGCGCATGGATATTTTTACAGCTGCAGAAAAGCGTGATACCTTGCAGCGCGATGTATTGGTTGGCACAGAGCAACGTCGGAGCGCTGAATCAACCGCTGAACGTTTGGAGAGAGAAAATTCTGCCAATGAAAATCGCGTTAGCCAGCTTCAACAGCATATAGATGATTATGACAAAGAAACTCAAGAACTTTTACCGCAGATTGATAATCAATTAGCTGTTTATAAAAAGGAAAAAGCTGCGTTTGAATCTATAGATATTAAATATAAGCAAGCGCAAACAGCTGTGGATACATTGCAGAATGAACGCTGGGATGAGCAGCGTAAACTGGCTGACCAAGAATCACTTTTCAAGCGTACTGAAGATATGCTTGCCGATAAACAAGAACAAATGGACGCTTTGAAATTGCGAGAACTAAGTTTAAAAGAGAGTATTGCTGCTGCAGAAAAAGAATCAGCTGAAAAAAATAATAAGTTGGCTGGACTCCAACAGCAGGTTGGTTTGACTCAAGAAAAGCTTGAAAAAATAAAATCCCAGGTTCAGACTTTAAAATTGGATGAACATGATACAATTCGCAGGCAGCATAGTTTGGGAGCAAAGCAGGAAGGACTCCAAAACCAAATTCAGTTTTATGAAAATTTATTAGAATCGAAAGAAGGGTTTTCCGGCGGTGTAAAACATGTGTTAAAACATTCTAAAGATTTCCCAGGTGTCCATGGCGTTTTGGCTGAATTATTAGATATTGATAAAGAATTCCAGTCAGTTATTGAAAATGTGCTTGGGCCAACTGCAGGCTGTTTAGTTGCAAAAGACAGAGCGACCGCTCTTAAAACACTGCACATTTTAAAAGATCAAAAACACGGCAACGCATCTATTATACCTTTAAAAGAATTATCAGCTTTAAAATCAAAAATTGCAACTACTCCTAAAAGTGACTTGGTGGTTTGCAGAGCATTGGAAAGTGTAAAAGCAGATTCTAAATATAGCGAACTAGTTAATGTTTTACTGGGCAATGTGTTAATAGTGAAAAATCTTTCCAAAGCGTTGCAAGATGCGAATCTGTCCGGATGGGATCTTGTTGATTTGGAAGGTACATATTCCGACACGAATTTGATTTTATCCCAAGTTAAAATGGGAAAAGGGCTTGTAGGGCGTCAAGAGAAATTAGAATCACTATTAATCCAACTTCAGGAAAATGAAAAAGCTCAAAGTGCTGTTCAAAAGGACTTGAAAGATAATGCTGAACGTTTAGGGAATACTACATCCGAACAAAATAAAATTATCACAACGCTTGATAAACAGAATGAAGATGTTTCCACTCTTGAAAATGAATGTTTGCAATATAAAATCCATAATGAACAGCAGTGTGAATTGTTAATAGCGATATCTGATAATATGGATGAAACGTCAGCTGCAATTGTATCTTTGAAAGCATCTTTGAAAAAATTATCACCATCAGCTGAAAAAGGTGAAAAAATTCTGAAAAAACTAGCTGAAGGTCTAACAAAAGCAAACGACGAGTTATTAGCTGTTCGAAAACAGCGTGATGAATATCATCAGAGTGCCCAGGATTTGCGGATTGAAGTTCTCAATCTTGAAAATCAGCGTGACAATATCTCTTTTCAAAAAAGAACAGCTGCAGATTCAGTGACAGAATTAACGAGCAGACAAACTGATATAGACAGTGAAATCAAAAATCTATTGGCCAGACAGAAGGAATTGGAAGATAAGATCAATTCGTGTGAGAAGGAGTTGGTGAAAGCAAATGCAGTCGTTAATAAAAAACGATCTGTGCTCGATTTGAAAAAAGTAACCTATCAGGAAACATATAAAGAAATTGAAATCATTCAGGCAAAAATTCGTGAAGAACAGCATAATCGTGAAAATTTATTAGAAGATTTAAAATCTGCTGAACTTGAGATTGTGAATTATGATCAAAGTATCAAGCTGGTCTTTGAGCGTATTAAAGATAGGTATGATATGTCTATTCCGAAAAACATGGTAGTTGAAGAATCATTATTTTCACTGGAAGAACGAATTGAAAAAATTAACCGCAGTGTCGAAAATATAGGGCCAATAAATATGGCTGTAAAAGATGAGCACGATGTTGAGTGTGAACGTCTTGAGCTTCTTACTGAACAAAAAGAAGATTTGATTGAGTCTGAACAAAATTTGAGGGATACAATACAAAAAATTGATCAGGAAGCTCGGAAGCTTTTTACGGAAACCTTTGATGAAATAAAGGTTAATTTTGAAAAATTATTTTCCATGTTTTTTGAAGGAGGAAAAGGCTCATTGTCATTGGTGGGCGACCCCGATCCTCTTGAAGCTGATATTGCAATTCATGCTCAACCTCCGGGAAAGAAAAATAATTCGTTACGTATGTTATCTGCTGGCGAGAAGTCATTAACGGCCATCGCTTTATTGTTTTCTATTTACCAATATAAACCAAGCCCATATTGCATTTTAGATGAAGTGGATGCACCCTTGGACGATATCAATATCCGCAAATTTACTAAAGTTTTGGAAGCATTTTCTGAAGAGACTCAATTCATTGTTGTGACGCACAACAAACTAACCATGGAAGCAGCTAATTATCTTTTTGGTGTTACCATGGAGCAGAAGGGCGTTTCCAAGTTAGTTTCCGTCAAGTTCGACGCATAATTCAACCATTTATAAATATATTCTATTTTATTGATTCCCTCAAGAGAAGCAGTTAATTTTACAAGCTTTATTCGAACCGAAAATTTATGTTTGAACAAATAACAGATAGATTCGACACAATATTCCGTCGCTTACGTGGCTTGGGGAAAATTACAGATAAGAATATCCAGGAGACGTCGCGAGAGATTCGTCGAGTCCTTTTGGAAGCGGATGTGAATTTACAAGTGGCTCGTGATTTTATTACACATGTAAAAGTTAAAGCTGAAGGAACCAAAGTCCTGAAGTCAATAAAACCGGGTGAGCAATTTATTAAAATTATTTATGAAGAATTAATACATGTTCTCGGTGATGAAACGGCTGAAATAGATTTAAACGGTAAACCATCTGTCATTTTGATGGCGGGACTTCAAGGGTCCGGAAAAACAACAACGTGTGCAAAATTAGCCAAAATGTTTACGAATCAAAATAAGAAAGTCTTAATGGTTGCTGCAGATGTATACCGTCCAGCTGCGATTGAGCAATTGCAATCTTTGGGTCGGCAAATTGATGTTCCTGTTTATGATGAAGGCCTTGGAGATCCTGTGGCGATTTGTGTTAATGCTGTTGCCAAAGCAAAAAGTGAAAAAGTAGATATTGTCATTCTTGACACTGCCGGTCGACTTCATATTGATGGTGAAATGATGAACGAGATTCAGCATATTTGGGATGAAGTAAAACCGAATGAAATTCTTTTTGTTGCAGATAGTATGACCGGGCAAGATGCTGTTACATCTGCTAAAGCATTTTCAGAAGCTTTGCCCTTGACCGGCACCATTCTGACGAAGCTGGATGGAGATGCCCGAGGAGGAGCTGCTGTTTCAATTCGGCAAGTGACTGGAACTCCCATTAAATTTGCCGGAGTTTCAGAAAAAATGGATGGGTTGGAACCCTTTAATCCTAAACAGATGGCTGATCGGATTTTGGGCTTTGGAGATGTAATTTCATTGGTTGAAAAAGCAGAACTTGTTACAGATGAAATAGAAGTTGCCAAGCTGGAAAAGAAAATGCGTGGCAATGAATTTAATTTAGAAGATTTTCAGCAGCAGTTAATGCAGCTAAAAAAAATGGGATCACTCCAACAACTTATGGGAATGATGCCTGGTATTAATCGCAAAATGTTGAAAGGGATGGATATGGACGATCGTCAACTATTATGGACAGAAGCCATTATCAATTCCATGACGCCATCAGAACGTAGAAAGCCTAACTTAATCGATGGCAGCAGACGGAAACGAATCTCTCTCGGTTCTGGTCGTTCTTTGCAAGAAGTGAATCAGCTATTGAAACAATTTGCGCAAATGAAAAAAATGATGAAACAATTTGGAAAAATGAAACCCGGCAAGATGCCAATGGGTAACTTTATGGGAATAAGATAAAAGGAGACTATCTTGGCTACGAAAATAAGACTGAAACGAATTGGACGCAGAAACAGACCTTTTTATCGCTTGGTGGTGATGGATGAACGATCACGCCGCGATGGAGCTGCAATTGAGCAATTGGGTTGGTTTAATCCTCTCGAACGAAATGATCAAAAGAATTTTGCACTTAACGATGAGCGAATTATACATTGGCTAAAAGAAGGTGCCCAAACAACAGAAACAGCTCACAATCTATTAAAACGCACCGGATTAACCTATCGCTGGCACTTAATTCGTCAGGGTTTAGATGAAAAAGCAGTTGAAAAAGAAATGAAGAAATGGGCTCTTGAACGGGTAGAAGTAGAAAAACGACGGACTGATAAAGCATCAAATAAAGCAGAAGAAAAACAAAAAGTGGCTGAAAAAGAATCAGAAACGGCTGCTGCGGATGAAGTCAAAGAAGCGTCTGCGGATGAGACTGAAACCGTAACCGAAGAAGCAACGACTGAATCTACAGACGGAGAAGAAACATCAGAGTCAGAAGAAGTTGTAGAAGTAGAAGCTCCTGCTGAAGAAATATCTGATGAAAGTACTCAAACTAAAGAAGAGCCTACAGAAGAAAAAGAGGCTGATGAAGAAACATCAGAGGCAGAAGAACCTGAATCAGAAGTAAAAGAAGAAAAATCAGCTGATGAAGAGAATAAGCCTATTGAAGATTCTGTAGATGAAGCTCCAGCCGATACGGTTGAAGAGACTCCTGATGAAGAAGTTGTAGTAGTAGAAGAACCAGTTGAAGAACCAGTTGAAGAAACGTCTGATGAAAGTTCTGAAACTGAAGAAGAGCCTGCAGAAGAAAAAGATGAACCTGAAGCTGAAACAGGCGTAGAAGAAAAAACATCCGAAGCCGAGAAACCTGAAGATGAAGTAAAAGAAGAAGAACCAGTAGAGGAAATTGCAGAAGAAACCACAGAAGAAGTAGCCAAACCAGAACAAGAAGCAGATGAATCATCTGATAAGAATACGGAAAATAAAAGCGACAAATAAGATTGTAAGGAGATTATCATGCAGGAAATTATCGAGTTAGTTGTTAAAAAGTTAGTGGATAAACCCGAAGAAGTTCAGGTGACCGCAATTGAAACTGAACAGCAAATCATTTTTGAATTGACTGTAGGTGAAGGTGATTATGGAAAAGTAATCGGCAAACGCGGTCGCAATATTTCTGCGATTCGCACACTTGTTTTTGCTGTGAATGCAAAAGAAGGTGGTAAACGTGCTCGATTGGATGTTATTGACTGATATGACTAAAAAAGTTCATCCAATTGCACGAATAACTCGAGTCAGCGGATTGCGAGGTGAAGTACGTCTGCAGCCATTATCACGTTATTTCGATGAATATATTGAAACTCGGGAACTGCATATTGGTTTTGATACGGATATGGTTCAGGATATCAAGCTTTTCAATGCGATTGGACAAGGAAAGAAAAGACGCTTCACTTTTGAAGGGTTTAAAACGAGAGATTCAGCTGAAACGCTTGTTGGCCAAACCCTTTTTGCTGAAGGCCGTTCGGGTGATAATGCGGATCTGATTTCCAAGGATTTGTTAGGCTATAGCATGGTGACTGAATCCGGCGAATTGGTTGGGAAATTAACGGATATTCTTTGGCTCCCGTCAAATGATGTATATGTCATTAATGATGGTAAGGATGAAAAGCTGATTCCAGTTATTAAAGAGATTGTTATAGGCGTGGATCATCTTTTGAAAATTATTATAATTGCCCCCATGGAAGGGTTAGTGTGAAAAAAATTGCTATCATAACGCCTGTGCCAGATATGGTCAATACTATTATTGAGCAAAGTATGTTGCGTAAAGCGACAGAAGAAAATGTAGCTGAATATAATATTGTAGATTTGCGGGAATTCGGCAAAGGAAATTATCGTCAAATAGACGATACACCCTTTGGTGGCGGCAGTGGAATGGTCATGATGGCAGAACCGCTGGTGAACGCTATAGAATCTGCATTAGAATGGATGGACAATAAGGATGTCCGTATAGTATTTCCCTCTCCCCAGGGTAAAACGTGGAATCACAAATCAGCTGAATCATTTAGTCAAAATGAAAATTTGATTTTTATTTGCGGACATTATAAAGGAATTGATCAGCGGGTGATTGAAAAATATGTTACGGATGAATTTTCTATCGGTGATTATGTTGTATCCAGCGGAGAAATTCCTGCTATGATTATAATTGATTCTATCGTGCGGCTTATTCCCGGAGTATTGAATTCACGTGAATCCGCAGAATCAGATACTTTTTATGGAGATTTACTGGATAATCCCCATTATACAAAGCCTCGCGAAGTGGAAGAAATGAGTGTTCCTGATGTTTTAGTGAGTGGCCATCATAAAGAAATTGAAGATTGGAAACAATCTGAAAGAAAACATATTACACAAGAAAAACGTCCGGATTTGTGGCGTAAATATTTAGAAAAAAGTGAAATATCGGAGTAAATAATGAATAAGTTAAATGAAGCAGTACAAGAACAATTAAAAACAGATTTACCCGTATTCAATTCGGGAGATACAGTTGAGTTGGATGTCCGGGTTGTTGAAGGAGGCAAGGAACGAATTCAGAAATATCAGGGAGTCGTTATTGGCCGAAAAGGTGGTGGAATCGAAGAAACTATGACCGTTCGAAAGATTTCAAATGGTGTAGGTGTGGAACGAATATTTCCGATCCATTCACCTATGCTGGCAAATATTAATGTGATTCGCCGCGGTAAAGTTCGTAGAGCTAAGCTGAATTATTTGCGAAAACTTTCCGGCAAAGCAACACGTATCGCTGAAAAGAGATAATCAATTCTCTACATAAATAATAAACCCTCATCGGTAAATACGGTGGGGGTTTTTATTTTCTGGCTGGCGATGTAATCGTTAGAAACTGACGAGTTGTTATTGGTAAAATGACAGTTGATAGATTTGTAAATTGCACAGAAATTATTTGATTGAAAGAATACCAGTAACCAGCTACAATTCACTATTCACCAAACAATGAGCAAATTCGAAAAAATTGTATTAAGTATCACTGGCGGAAGTCATTTATCCGTCCATGCATTAATGCTAACACTCCCCAGTTTAATTCCCATTTTGCGGAACGAATTCAATATTGGGCTGGATACACTTGGACTTGTTGTTACTGTAAGTGCCTTTATGTTTGGATTAGGTGCAATTCCCGCTGGTTGGGCCGAACGTAAATTAGGCGGCCGGATGTTATTAATATTGTATCTCGTCGGATCTGGGTTTTCTGCTCTTTTGGTTTCAGTCTCAAGTTCATTTTTTATGATGGTAATTGGTTTGGGATTTATGGGCTTTTTCTGCAGTATTTATCATCCGGCCGGACTTACGCTCATTTCTCATCGTGTCAATGCTCTCACCAAAGGAATGGCTGTCCATGGTATTTTTGGTACAGTCGGTTCTGCTGCCGGACCCATTATGGCTACAGCATTGGCAGCGCTTATTTCCTGGCGAGCATCCTATGCATTTTTGGGCATATTTAACATACTTTTGGCATTGATTACCCTTATTGCTATTCCCAGACGTAATCAAGAAGTTGAAGAAGAAAAAACGGAGAATAAAGTAGATAAAACAAATCGACCGGCATTGATTTATTTTTATATCACCAATATGCTCATGGGTATGGCTTATTATGGTTTTACCACATTTATGCCCACACATTTTGCCGAGAATACAAATGACTTTATGCCCTTTATTTCCGATACCATGAAAGCAGGAATATTCCCCTCAATGGTATTTTTGGCAGGAATTATCGGTCAACTCATCGGCGGACGGCTGGGCAGCCTCTATAATCGCCCCAAAATGCTTTTCCTCATTGTGGCTGTGAATATTCCATTTTTATTACTCATGGGATACAGTTCGGACATGTGGTTGGTTGTATTTAGTATTTTCATGGGTATGGCTTATTTTTCCAATCAACCCATCAGCAATACACTTATTGCTGAATTTACCCACAGCGCCAACAGGGGACTGGGTTACGGTATCAGCTTTTTCTTGAGTTTTGGTATCGGTTCACTGGCGGCAGGATTTGGCGGATTTATTGCCGAAACCCAAGGCGTTGCTGCTGTATTTCCCATGATGGGCTTTTTATTAATCCCGGCACTATTTACCAGCTATATGATTATTCGCAAATCATGATGGTTGTTTTATCTATGAATGTTCATCAATTTCCACTACTGATATGAGTAAGAATCAACTCCAGCAACTGCCGTCTGTATCTAAAGTATTACTTGAAGTAAAATCAGATACGCAACTACATATTAATTATATAACCAAAATTATTAAATCAGAAATAAGTCGATATCGAGCAGATGCTAAAGCAGGAAAATTAAAACTCAAGCGCAACGTAATTGTTCATAAAATTCTGTCTGAAATTGACCGATTATCTAAACCATCCATGAAAAATATCATCAACGGTACCGGCGTCGTTCTACATACAGGTTTTGGTCGGGCGCCGTTGTCAAAAAAAGTTATTGCCAATGCGGCTAAAACACTGGAAGGCTACGTAAACCTGGAATTCGATCTCGACTCCGGCAAACGGGGCGAAAGACAAAACCATATCAATGAAATGCTCTCTGCCATATGCGGTTCGGAAAAAAGTTTAATTGTTAATAATAATGCCGCCGCTGTGCTTATTGCATTAAATACATTTGCCGAAGGGAAGGACGTTATTGTTTCCCGGGGACAGGAAATGGAAATCGGAGGTTCATTTCGTATTCCCGACGTTGTCCGGAAAAGTCATTGCAATCTGGTGGAAGTGGGCACCACCAACCGAACACATTTAATAGACTACGAAAAAGCAATCACCAAGAACACCGGCGCCATTCTCTGGGCACACACCAGCAATTATGTGGTGCAGGGTTTCACGAAGGAAGTATCACTCACAGAATTGGCAGATTTAACGAAAAAGAAACGCATTCCATTGGTAGCCGATCTCGGTTCCGGCGCATTAGTGGATATGGCAAGAATGGGACTCCCGCCGGAAGAATTGGTCGCAGATGTAGTGAAGACCGGCGCCGATATCATCACATTCTCCGGGGATAAACTCTTGGGCGGACCTCAATCCGGGCTCATTGTAGGAAAGAAGAAGTTCGTGACTGGAATCCACAAGAATGCACTTTATCGAACATACCGCTGCGATAAGTGGACCATAGCACTCATGGAAGAAACATTGCGTACCTATTTTTCAGACGATAAAGTGAGTAGTGATAATTTGTCCCTGAAACTCTTGACCGCATCTCAAAATACTCTTCTAAAACGGGGAGAGAAAATTTTGACAGATATTCCTAAAAAGAAAATCAACGACCTGGGAATTGCATTGGTGGAATCCAAAGTGGAAGCCGGGAGCGGATCACTGCCCGTGGAAACTATCCCCAGTGCTGCATTGCAATTCAAGCCCAAAACTATGTCAGTATCTAAACTGGCCAAAGCATTTCGTACGGGAAACACTCCCGTTGTTGGATATACCAAAGGAAATACATTTTATATTGATCTGAAAGCGGTTCTGCCGAATCAGGTATCCAGACTTATTCAAGCAATTCAGGACGTTTAATGACCCAAGTTGTCATTGGAACTGCCGGGCATATTGACCACGGTAAGACAGCATTGGTAAAAGCACTCACCGGCACAGATACGGATCGTTTAGCGGAAGAAAAAGCCCGGGGTATGACCATTGACCTGGGGTTTGCGTTTTTGAATGAGTCTGTCACCATTATTGACGTTCCCGGTCACGAGAAATTTATCCGCAATATGGTGGCGGGCGTGTCTACCATTAATATTGCACTTTTGGTGGTGGCGGCCGATGACGGCATCATGCCTCAAACACGGGAGCATTTACACATTCTGAAACTGCTGAATATTCCCCAATGTGTGGTGGCCCTCTCCAAAATCGACTTGGCAGAAGACGGAGAATGGCTGGACCTGATTGAGCTGGAAATCCGGGAATTGACAGAAGGTATTTTTGAAAGCGTGGATGTGGTCCGGACGTCCGTGCATACGAATGAAGGGATTACAGAATTAAAACAATTATTGGAAGCGAAAGCAGCTGCTGTACAGCTGTCAAAAGATGAAAGTTTTTTTCGCCTCCAGGCTGACCGTGTTTTTTCCATGACCGGTTTTGGAACGGTGGTCACGGGAACGGTCATTTCCGGACGTTTGAAAAAAGGAGATTCCGTGGATGTATTGCCGGGGTATATTTCTGCGAAAGTCCGGGGCATTCAGTCCCATGGTGCGGAAGTGGAATCTGTGCAGCGCGGCGATCGGGCGGCGGTGAATCTTTCCGGAGTGGAAGCAGAAAAAGTGTTCCGTGGTTCTGAACTGGTGGCTCCCGGGAAACTGCAAGCTGTATCAAAATTCACGGCGCATATTCAGCTCACGGCAGACATGAAAAAAGAACTGAAACACCGCCAGCGTGTGCGGGTGCATTTGGGCACGGCGGAAGTTATGGCCAGAGTCTATTTGACATCGAACAAAAAATTGACTGCTGGCAGTTCGGCAAATGTTATTATTGAGCTGGAGCATCCGGCAGTGATGGCTAGTGAAGACCGCTTTGTCATGCGTTCCTATTCTCCCATGCATACGATGGGCGGCGGAACGGTATTGACCACATTTATCCCTAAAGGTGTTAAGATCAAAGAATGGGTGACAGGACTGGATATTAATCCGATAAGCCGTTTTGTTCAATTGGTCGCTACATTCAAACGAAATCCCAAGACGGTATTTAATTGGGGGAAAGCGCTGCAAATGACGGATAACAACGTCAGGGAATTGGTGAAAAAAACTGAATTGAACACATCTAGACGAAGTTTTATATATTCAGACGAAAATGTTAATTCATGCTCTGAATTGATCATAAAATGTTTAGAACAGTTTCATGAGAAAAATCCCCTCCGGAAAGCCATGTCAACGGATGTACTGCAGCTGGAAACGGGATTGAGCCAAAAATGGTCGACTGAAGTGTTGGACATCATGGAAAAAGATGCATCCATTCGTTCCGCCGGAACGGGTGTAGCATTGGCGAGTCATAAAGTGGAATTGGCAGGTGGAACGGCAGAAATATCCAGAAAAATAGAAACAGATTTGAGGGGCAATGGGTTCACTCCCATGACCACAGAAGAATTATCAAAAATATTGAATACAAGTCATAAAGAAATTCTGGAGATTCTACACGTTCTAAAAAGGAATGAAACTGTGGTGGAAATCGAAAACGGTGTCTGGATGCACAGCCAAAACATGGCTAAACTCCACCAAGCAATGAAAGACCATTTTAACATCCAAAGCGAAATGAATGTGGCAGACTTTAAACGCATGAGCGGTTTAACGCGGAAATTCGCCATTCCTGTCCTGGAATACTGCGATAAGCAGGGTTGGACTGTACGAGATGGTAATGTACGTCTTAAAGGAAATATGGCGTTAATTATATCCAAATAAGATGAGTAAAACAAAAGCTAAACAACAAAGCACTCCCCTCATGCGTCAGTATGAGGAGGTGAAGCGTCAGTACAGCGATGCTATTGTCCTTTTTCGCATGGGTGATTTCTATGAAACATTCAGCGATGATGCCGTCACCACAGCAAAAGTGCTGGGCATTGTGCTCACCAAGCGTTCCAACGGCGCTGCGGGCAAAGTGCACTTGGCGGGATTCCCCTATCATGCAATCGATAATTATTTACACAAACTGGTAAACGCCGGTCATCGCGTGGCCATTTGCGAACAGGTGGAAGATCCCAAGCTGGCGAAGGGAATTGTCAAGCGGGAAGTGGTAGAAGTGGTAACGCCCGGAACCATCACCAGTGAAGCAGCGCTGAATGAAAAATCGAATCAATTTTTGTCTTGCGTCCACATTCACCACGACCAAGCCGGTTACGCTGTGCTGGATCAGTCCACGGGAGAATTGTTTATTGGCGAATGTCCAGCAGCCGGACTGACGGAAGCACTGCGGAAATTCGCTCCTCGGGAAGTGCTGTTGGCGGAGAACATGGTTTATTCCACAACGGACTGGTATCGGGAACTGAAACCCTTTGTGTCCACGGTGGAAGAGTGGGTATTGTCTTTTGATCAGGGAGAGCGCACACTTACCGAGCATTTCAGCGTGCGGACGCTGAAAGGGTTTGGCTGCGGTCATATGGAACTGGGCATCACGGCAGCAGGCGCGATTTTTTACCACGTGAAGAATGCCCTGAACGGTTCCTTGTCCCACATTACGACTTTGACTCCTATTACCGATGACGGCATTATGGGGCTGGACGGATTTACCATACGCAATTTGGAAGTATTTAAGTCCTTGGCGACACAAGGCACCCATGGGACGCTGGTAGACTTATTGGACGAGACGGTGACCAACGGCGGCGGACGTTTATTGAAACAATGGTTATCCCAACCGCTGACGGACATAGAGAAACTGAATGAACGGCTAGATATTGTAGGTGGATTTGTAAAAAATAAACGTCTGCTGAAGAAGGTTAGATTCTTACTGGATGACGTGTTGGACATAGAGCGAATTCTTGGTAAGATTAGTCAGAATAAAGCGAACCCTAGGGACATTATAGGTCTAAAGGAAAGCTTGAAGTGTATACCGAAACTGCAAGAATTACTGCAGTCATCAGATATTAATCAATTGAATTTAGCCGCCGATTCGTTTGCAGACACCGCTCCGGTTGTGGAATTAATTTCTGAAAAATTAAACGATGAAGTGCCCGCACAACTCCAACAGGGGCACGTTATTCGTGATGGAATAAATAAAGAATTAGATGAATTGCGCAAGCTGGCAAGTGGCGGGAAACAGTGGATTGTCGAAATGCAGGAGTCGGAGCGGGAAAAAACGGGCATCAGTAAACTGAAAGTGGGCTTTAATAAGGTGTTCGGTTATTACCTTGAAATTTCCAAAATTCATCAGGATAAAGTACCTGAATCGTATATCCGCAAACAGACACTGGTAAACGCCGAGCGTTATATTACCGAAGAACTGAAGGAATATGAGGAAAAAATTCTTTCAGCCGAGGAAGATATTTTGGCAATCGAATCAGAATTATTTGCTGAATGCTGCCAAAAGATTATGGATCGGGCTGACCGTATCCAGATCAACGCTAAATTGCTGAACAGGCTCGACGCATTGTCCACTTTTTCCCATTTGGCTATTCAGAAAAAATATTGTAAACCGACGCTTGTTGCAGACGCTGTTCTTGATATTAAAGACGGACGTCATCCTGTGGTGGAAAATTTGCTCCCGGCGTCTGATCGGTTTGTGGGAAATGATTTAAAAATGGACGTGACGAAAAGTCAGATCCACCTCATCACCGGACCCAATATGGCCGGTAAGTCCACGTATTTACGTCAAGTCGGCTTGATAGTCCTCATGGCCCAGATTGGGTGCTATGTGCCTGCGAAAAAGGCCACGATCGGCATGGTAGATCGTTTATTCACCCGTGTGGGCGCCAGTGATAATCTAGCCGGTGGAGAGAGTACCTTTTTGGTAGAAATGATCGAAGCGGCTAATATTTTGAATAATGCCACATCCCAAAGCTTAATTCTCCTGGATGAAATCGGCCGGGGGACTGCCACGTTCGATGGCCTTTCGCTGGCGTGGTCCATTACCGAATATTTGCATAATCGTGATGATGTGGCAGCCCGAACATTATTTGCCACGCACTACCATGAATTAACAGAGCTTGAGCATTCCCTGGAGCGCTTGGAGAATCACCACGCCGCCGTGAAGGAATTTGGGGATGAGATTGTATTTTTAAAGAAAATCATGCCCGGTCCGGGAGACAGGAGTTACGGAATTCATGTGGCGCAAATGGCCGGATTGCCAGCAAGTGTAATTTCCCGAGCGAAGGATATTTTAAGTCATCACCTGGAATCATCGGATCAATCGGGAACATCTTCACCGCCACCGGCGTCAAAACAGATATCCATATTCGAAAAACAAGAAGCTAAATTCAAAAAAGATCTGGATGAAATGGATGTGAATTCCATGACGCCTATCCAAGCATTACAAAAACTGGATGAACTAAAAAAGAAACACGGTTTGTGATGGCAGATGGATTATGGAAGATGGGATTCAGAAAATTTAATCCTTTTGGTTTCTCTCCTTTAGGAGGGGAGAATTGAAGAGGGGTTCAAAATTGTTTTTATTCCAATGAAAAATATTAAACCAGTTTATATCCCCTTTGTGTTCCCATCTATTAGCGAAGCGCAGGGAATAAAAAGGATTTTTCGAATTGTATTTATAATCCTGTTCGTTTCTACTTTGTCAGCCGAATCTTACTGGGTGCGGTACGGTTGGCAAGCATTTAAAAATGCTGGAGATGCCCAATCATTGGCGCTGGGACAAACCCAAACGGCAGCATTTGGCGGAGCAGCATCTGTATTACAAAATCCCGCTCATGCCAAAAATCCATTTGATCAATATCTGTATGCTCATCAAAATCGCTTTGCCGGTTTAGTGAACAGTGACCTCATTGCTTTTCCCACGCTGAAGCGATTTCGTAATCCGGTGAAAATGGTCCTTTTCCACGAAGGTGTTAGCCAAATTCCTGATACACGTGATATTCTTTTGGACTGGGGTTTAGACGGCATTCCAGGCACGGGTGATGCCGGTGAGAATAATGGTCAATTAGACGAAGGTGAACGTTTGGACGCGGAAAAGGTCCGTTATTTTCGTCAATCACAGTGGGGAGTTCATTTAAGTTCAACGTGGCAATTGAACCGCTGGACTATCGGAGTGGGAATGAAAGGCTTTTTCCATGCACTAGCCGAACATTTTGCATCGGGGATTGGAATCGATGTGGGAGCGACATCATCTTTTTGGAAAGGGAATACTGTTGGACTTGTTTTAACGGACGCAACGACATCTTTGCTCGTTTGGGATAATGGAACAGTTGAGCATTTTTCTCCCGAATTATTTGCCGGCATCGCCCAAGAAGTTGGATTTGATAAAATCCCCCTCCGATTCAAAGTCATGGCTGATATTGCCTTGGATCCGTTTGGACGAAGTGTGGATGATGATCTACAGTTGGGAAAAATGGGCGGACGCTATCGCGCCGGACTTGAAATTCAATATAATAAAATAGCGTTACGGTTTGGTCGTGGATTAAATGCTCTCACTAGCGCCGGATTGGGTTTGGATTGGGGACAGGCAGCCATTCATTATGCGTTCACATCTTCAACTCAATCTGCTATGTTGGGCGATTCCCATTTGATTTCTTTCAGTCTTGATCCGAAATGGCTTGCCGGGCAAGTTACTAAATTATTTTAATACGTTTTTTAACGTGTTCCTTTAGGATTTTTACTCACATAATCACCAAATGGAAATGTATTGGGAGAAACGACTGTTCCGGATGTAAACGTGAATGGAATGTCGGATTCCGGATTAAATGTTACTTCAAGAAGTCCGGCTTTATACCCATTCTCCGGTTGAGCAATTTTTACTGCATAACGGCCGTTAGCTGACTTTGGAATATCTGTTGATGTCCAGCTTCGCCCAATCACATCCACTCGAAAATCCCGAGTTTCATTATTCACAGCTTCCCATTGTTTAATTGAATAATCAGAATTGAGAGTATGGTCTACATTTAGATAAATGGAATCATTACTGACATGCCAGTTATACTGTGGTCTGTCTGAATCTGAAATGACTGCTTTATAAAATGCAGTTAAACTTTTCATGTTATACTCTCCAGCATTCGTACGAAGTCCATGATTCGCATTGGGGATATATTGTAAATATTTTTCACCCTGGAGTTCGTCCCAGTAAAACTGCCATGAATCCGTAACGAAAAACTCATCTCCGGTGGCGTTTATGAGAAATTTCGGTAGCGTTAATTGTTCACGAAATGAAAAGGGTTCAACAATTTCATTGATTCGATCATATTCCTTGGAGCCCATCCAATCCATAACACCTTCGTTTACGTAGCTGTCAATTGCATGAGACCAGGCACCATAGCATTTCCAATGGTGATTAAATGAGGGTTCGACATTCAGCATATCTATGACGATAGGAATTATAGCCATAATTCGATCATCTGCAATGGCGGTACACCAAGTAGTCCAGCCGCGTTTAGATCCGCCGGCAGTGACAAAACGATCAACCGATTTATTTTCCAATTTCGATATTTCCTGAATGACATCCATGCCTCTCACCACGGCTTTCGTCATGGGCAAATGTGCCAGCCATTTCGCATCTTGATCTTTAGCGCCATTTTCCACAAAATGCCTCCAGCCGAATGCAATAATATCATCTTCGTAGCGTTCGCCAAAATCATCATTTTTAAAGATGAGTGACTGAAAAGGTATATTAGAAATATCAGCTACGATTGATTTGGTTGCCAACGCTACCTGCACCAATGCCGGTTCGGCAGATGCGGGTGCTTTGCTTTTGTGACTTCCTCCTCCGATAAAAAACAATGCTTCGGATTCTTCAACGTCATTGGGCACAACGATTCTAACCCAATGCCACCATTCTGTTTCTTCTACATCGTTTGATGTGAGCCATTCTTGAGAAACCATTTTGACGATGTATTCTTTCCAGGAATCACCTTCGACAACGTTTATAATTTCAAACCGAAATGCATCATCCTCTTTTTGAACAAAATCCTTCAGTAAGGTATTTTGTCTTTCACATGAAAGAAGAATAAAAATGGATAAGATGAAGATATGTAATTGTCTCATGATTGAAATGGCCCTGATTTTATTAGATTTAAGAAAGCTTTGAATATTCTACTTATACATATAGTTTTATGTGTTAAAAGTTAATGTATTCAACATGTATGAAGATGAATGAAAAAAATGAATTTGTAAATCGATGATAGTGATACCGAAAAATAATACTGAATTACTCAAGGAATGTCGAGTGGACACATTTCGCGCAAGTGGAAAGGGTGGTCAGCATGTAAATAAAACGGAAAGCGCTGTCCGGTTAACTCATATACCAACAGGCATAGTAGTAACGTGTCAGGATGAACGCAGTCAGCACAGAAATAAAGACATCGCATTAAATCGTTTACGTGAGAAAATAGAAACGTTAAATAAAAAGCGCAAAAAGCGAATTAAAACAAAAACACCCAGATCCGCTCACGAAAAACGGATTAAAGCTAAAAAACAACGCAGTGAAAAAAAGAAAAATCGTCAGAGACCTGATGCAGATGATTGAGAATTGGTAATAGTTAGTTATAATTGGTGAGCAGTGCAATTCGATAATACTCACTATAAAAGGGATGTATTGTTTGGGGGAGATAGAATAAAACATGTAAATTCCCCGACTTTTCTGGAATAAAAAAATCACATTATGTTAACAAGTATGACAGGTTTTGGGAGGGGTGCAGTTGGTGATGGAGAAAAAGGACTCAATGTTATGGTCCGTACCTATAATGCGCGCTTTCTGGAAATAAAAATTCGAGGATTAACTCTCGTACCCGAAATTGAAGCTGCGGTTCGAGATAAAATCAATAAAACATTGGTTCGGGGAACCGTTCACGTTACTATCGAAAAAAATCAAGATGTAAAGCAAGTTAATGTATCTTTCAACCGCCAGCGTTTTGAGGCAGTTGAAAATATCCTTCATGAAATTCAGAAGGATTATGGGCGATCATTAGATATGAGTTCATTACTTTCATTTGATGATCTTTTTGTAAATGGTGAAAAAAACGACCTTGACCAAACATCAATTATGGATGCTGTTGAGAATGCATTGGATCAAGTTCAGACTATGCGGGCTAAAGAAGGAGAAGTCATTCATGATGATACTGTGCAGCGTGTTACCCTTCTTGCAGAGCAATTAAGTAAAATAGAAGGCTTATCTGATGGATTGGTTGCTAAACATAAAGAAAAGCTACACAAACGTATTTCTGAACTCATGGATAAAGCAAATATGGATGAACAACGATTTGCCCAGGAAGTTGCAATTTTAGTCGATCGGTCAGATATCTCCGAAGAATTGGTTCGGATACGAAGTCATATTGACCAGTTTAACACATTTCTTTTCATGGATGAGCCTACAGGGAAAAGACTCTCATTTTTATTGCAGGAATTAGGTCGGGAAATCAATACGGTGGGCTCAAAAAGTGGTACAGGTGATATCATAAACATTGTTGTGAATTTTAAAAATCATCTTGAAAAAATTCGCGAACAGATTCAAAACGTATTATGAAAAATTTGGTTACTATTTCAGCTCCATCAGGTGCCGGAAAAACGACTCTTTGTCGAGCTTTACAGAAGCAGACAGATATGAAATTTTCTGTATCGTGTACAACACGTGATCAAAGAAATTATGAAGTCCACGGAGTTGATTATTATTTTATTAGTGATGCTGAATTTAAAGAGCGTCTTGCACGGAATGAATTTGCAGAAACAGAGGATGTCCATGGTTGTATGTATGGAACTCTGAAGGAAACAATTAATTTTGCTATTTTGACAGGTGATATCTTATTATTTGAAGTGGATGTTAAAGGGTCTATGTCTATTAAAGAATTATATGCGGAACATACGATGACCATTTTTGTTTTACCTCCTAGTTTGGAAGATCTTCGAGCGCGGTTGATAAAACGGGGAACAGATACTGAAGATCGTATAGCAAAACGTTTGGGAAGACTGGAAATTGAAATAGGTTATAAGGGAAAATTTGATTTTACTGTAATCAATGATGATGTTCAGCGAACAACCGCAGAAATCATAACAATCATTAACAAACAAAACAAAGGAGTGCCGCATGGCAGTTAAACCGATTTCCATTCGTGAAATGGAAAAACAATCAGATGATATTTTTGAAACAGTTGTCGTTATGTCTAAACGGGCAAAGCAGATTACCCAAAATCGTTCCATGGAACAAGCCATGAAAGAAGCGGAAGAATTTGACATGGGTGCATTGGATGAACTTCCTCCTGAACCTAAAGAAGATTATGAAGAAGAAACCAAGCCCACGACCCAAGCTATGGATGAATTTATGGATGGCGATTTAAAGTGGCAGACTTTACCCGAACCCGAAGAAGATAATTAACAATGTCCCCTCGAACAGATGATGTAAGTCGTTACTTACGGCAAACACAGGAACTGTTCGGGGATGAGCTTTATCTCAATATAAGCTCACAACCTTCGACGTCAGGAATGGATGGAGGTTTTGGTTCGGATCTTACTGCTTTTGAACAAGAGATTTGTCAATGCCAAAAATGTCCTTTAGGTCAGTCGAGGAATAAATTCGTTTTTGGTGTGGGTGATCCCAATGCCAGTTTGCTCCTTGTAGGCGAAGCTCCCGGAGCTGAAGAAGATAAACTCGGTGAACCGTTTATCGGACGCGCAGGCAAACTATTAGATAAAATACTCGCAGCAATAGGGCGCAACCGCCAAAAAGATGTTTATATTTGCAATGTAATGAAATGCAGACCGCCCAATAATCGAGATCCACTCCGTTCTGAAGTCGACCAGTGTGAACCGTATTTACTTCATCAAATTCATTTGATAAAACCAAAGCTCATTGTAGCTTTGGGGCGAGTCGCCGGACAGACACTTTTGAATGTGGATAAATCGTTGAAAAGTTTGCGAAATACATTTCATGACTATCACGGAACACCTTTAATGGTGACGTATCATCCGGCAGCATTATTAAGAAACCAGGATTTGAAACGACCCACGTGGGAAGATTTTAAAACCATTAAAGATTATTTAGATTCGAGTAAATAAATGGCAAATGAATTACAGCAACCTTTAAATGTTCAACCACAATCATCTGAAGCTGAACAAGCGGTATTGGGGGCGATGCTTTCCAGTAAAGAAGCAGTGAGTAAAGCACTGCAATGGCTTACAGCAGATCAATTTTATAAAGAATCCCACAATAAAATTTTCAGTAGTATGGCACAATTATTTAACGAAGGCCAGGAAATTGATACAGTTTCAATTGTCAATCAGCTCAAAAAGAATAAAAAACTGGAAAGTGTAGGCGGTGCATATTATATCACAGGTCTTGTTGATTCAGTTCCGTCAGTGGCAAATGTTGAGAATTATGCTAAAATTGTATTAGAGAAAGCAATGTTGCGACAATTAATTATGATTTCTCATAATCTTTCAAAGGATGCGTATGATGATTCTCAAGGTGTAGATGAATTGTTGGATCAAGCGGAACAATCTATTTTTTCAATTTCACAACGCCGACTAAGAGGTGGATTTCAACATATTGATCCAATTTTACATGAAACATTTGAAAAACTTGATCAGATTCATTCGCGTCCTGGAGATGTTACGGGAATCGCTTCTGGATTAGTAGATCTGGATGAATTGACTTCCGGCTTTCAACCGGGAGAATTAATTATAATTGCTGGACGTCCAGCCATGGGAAAAACAGCGCTGGCCCTATCTATGGCGCGTAATGCTGCAGTTGATTATGGTCATTCAGTTGGTATTTTTAGTTTGGAAATGGCGAATCACCAACTAGCTCTGCGGTTACTCTGTGCGGAAGCAAAAGTGGACAGTCATTTAGTTCGAACAGGAAAATTGCCCAAAAAACAATGGCAGAATTTAAGTGTATCAGTTGGCACATTGGCAGAAGCCTCCATCTATTTGGATGATACACCAGCTATCAGCGTTTTGGAATTGCGTGCAAAAGCTCGCCGATTGAAAGCGGAGCATAATATTGATATTCTCATTGTGGATTATTTACAACTTATGTCGGGTCCTAAAGGAGCGGAAAGCAGACAGCAGGAGATTTCCACTATTTCGCGATCATTGAAAGCATTAGCAAAAGAATTGGATATTCCGGTTATTGCTCTTTCACAGTTATCCCGTGCCGTGGAACAGCGCTCTGAACATCGTCCGCAATTGTCAGATTTGCGTGAAAGTGGTGCAATTGAACAGGATGCGGATTTGGTGATATTTCTGTATCGACAATGGATTTATACCCAGGAAGATGAGGATAGAGGTAAGGCCCAGATAATTGTGGCTAAACATAGGAATGGTCCCACTGGAACATTAGATGCAGCATTTATTGAACGGTTTGCAAGGTTTGAAAATTATTCTGCAATTGGTGACGAAATGGGAACCAAAGTGCCTTTCTAATGCAAAATCCTTTGTCCAGATTTGTTCCCCAGCTTGTGGGTGAATACCCAAAACAATTTATGGAATTGTATGAGCAAGTAAATAATGTTTCAGACGATGATAGTGATAATATTAAACGACTCCTTTGGGAGGCGTATGATTTTGGGATTACGCACCATGAAGGTCAAAAGCGGAAGTCTGGCGAACCCTACTTTAATCATTGTGTGGAAGTAGCCAAAATTTTGGCAGAATGGAAAATGGATCACAATACTATTATAGGTGGTCTACTCCATGATTCTGTTGAAGATACAGGTGCTTCTCTGGCTGATATAAGGGAAAAGTTTGGTGAGGATATTACAAATCTAGTGGATGGAGTCACCAAATTGGGTGGTATCAAATTTTCCAGTAGAGCAGAAGAACAAGCTGGCAATTTTATGAAGATGCTCTTATCTGTAGCAAAGGACATTAGGGTAATCATAATCAAATTTGCTGATCGTTTACATAATATGCAGACAATTGAACATTTATCCAGGATGAAGCAACATCGCATAGCTGTTGAAACACGTGATGTGTTTGTTCCATTAGCTCATCGGTTAGGAATGGCAAATGTCAAATCCAATTTAGAGGATTTAGTGTTCAAAACACTTAAGCCAAAAGAGTATAAAGATTTGGATTCAAAGATAAAATCCAGTCGAAAAGATAGAGAAAAATATATCAAATTATTATCTGATCCACTCCAGACAGAATTAAATAAATTAAATCTGACTGCGAATATTTACGGCAGAGTGAAATCCCATGCCTCTATTTTTGGTAAAATGATAAAACGGAATAAAACATTTAAAGAAATTTATGATCATTTGGCCATTCGAATTATTGTTGAAAAAATAGAAGACTGTTATTTGGCTCTGGGTATAATTCATAATCAGTTTACACCGGTACAAGAGCGTTTTAAGGATTTTATTGCATCTCCTAAATCAAATGCGTATCAGTCCATTCATACGACAATTGTGGGTCCGGGAGGTAAATTAATGGAAATTCAAATACGCACTCATGATATGGAAGCGACAGCAGAAATTGGTGTTGCTGCACATTGGCAATACAAAGAAGGTGGTGCCAAATTAAAAGATGTTGACTCAAATATAAAATGGCTTCGGGAATTAGTTGAAATACTGCAGTCTGAATCTTCTGATCCCAGAGAGTTTATGAATCTGTTAAAGATTGATTTATTTAGCGATGAAATATTTGTTTTTACTCCCAATGGAGATTTGAAGCAATTGCCCATCAATTCCACTCCGATTGATTTTGCGTTTTATGTGCATACTGAAGTAGGGCTGCATTGTTTGGGGGCAAAAATTAACCATAGTATAGTTCCCCTAAATACAAAACTTAAAAATGGTGATTCCATTGAAATAATCACCAGTAAAACACAAAAACCCAGTTATGGCTGGCTCAATTTTGTTGTAACAACTAAAGCCAGGACACATATTAAAAAAGCGCTCGTTAATCAGCAATTTGAAGAAAGTGTTGAACTCGGTAAAGAAATTCTATTAAAGACATTGCGTCGTATGAAAATGAAAAATAAATACGATGAAATAGAACAATCATATCAAAAATTTGGTTTTAATAAAATAGAACAATTATTAGAAGCAATTGGTAAAGGCGATTTAACGATTCGTGATATTCTTCAAAAAATTAATCCCGAACAGGAAGACGCTCTGGATCAGGATACTCCAGAAGCTGAAACCAGCTTTTTTAATTTTGCACGTTCGAAGACAAAGGGAATTAAACTGCAGGGGATTTCCAATTTGATGGTTTCATTTGGAAAATGTTGTAATCCAATCCCCGGCGATGAAATGATTGGTTTTGTTACAAGAGGTCGAGGAATTACTGTCCATAAAACGGATTGCAGCAGTTTACCTTTATTGAATAAAGAATCTGACAGACTCATTCCTGTTGAATGGGATGTAGACAAAAAGGATTTATTTAATGTTCGGTTAAAAGTTGTAGGTGAAGACCGTAAAGGATTGTTAAATAATTTGACGGATTGCATCAATAAATTTGATATAAATATAGTCAGCGTTGATTCAAAAGTAAAAGATACCCTAGCCATAATATATTTTATAATTCAAATTAACAACGTACGGCAACTCGAACGCATATTCAGAAAAATGACCAAAATCAGCGGTGTGGATTTCATCGAACGGACCGGTCAGTCCATCTAAATATATTTAATATAATTATTTATGCAGCGCGTATTAGCAATCGATTATGGAGAAAAACGTGTTGGGTTAGCCCTTTCTGATCTTATGCAAATCATTGGATCTCCTTTTAAGACAATTCCAAATAATCCCGAATTAATTGCAGAAATTCAATCAATTATAAAAGAGAAAGAAGTTGGCTGTGTAATTGTAGGTTTACCAAAGGGAATGAAAGGACAGATGACTGCTCAAACTGAACGTGTGTTAAACTTTGTAGACAAACTTAAAGAAATAAACATAAAAGTTGAATTAATAGACGAACGTTTATCCTCTGTGAGTGCTGCAAAAGCGTTGGTGGAACAGGGAATTAAAACAGGCCATAACAAAGGTCTTATCGATCAAACTGCTGCTGCAATATTTCTACAACAGTATTTAGATACCCAAAGTAAATGATGTTGAATAAATACCCTGATTGGATTTTAGCGATCGTTTCAGGTATCACTGTAGGTGTTGCGTATTTACCCTTCAATACTGGTTTTTTGATATATATAGGTTTTGTACCATTGTTTCGAATTTGGTTAAACAAAAGTATTAAAACCAGTGCAGCTATGTCGTATTTAGCTGCAATTACTTCACATTTTATTGCCTATTACTGGATGGGCTTGAATCAAGGCGCATCTCCAATTGTAGCATTATTATCGTTATCTGCTGCTGTCTTCTATCTGGGATTATTTTGGGTTTTGGCTGGTATATCAATTTCATATTTACAAAAGCGATTCAAAATAGGTTTAATAATTTTTCCTTTTGTTTGGATTGCCATGGAAATGCTTCGCAGTTTTGGTCCATTGGGCTTTTCTTGGGGAGATCTTGCATTAACTCAAGTATCTATTTTGCCCATGATTCAAACAGCGGATGTAGCAGGGACGGCAGGAATCACATTATTTATCTGCATCTTAAACGGATTATTATATTTAGCTCTGATAACAGACGAACGAAAACAGTTTATTTTCAGAGCAATTGGACTATGGGTTTTGGTTTTCATTTTCGGATCATGGCGGATGAATGTTGTGGAGAAAAATTCTAATACGTCTGATTTTTCTGTTGCTGTCATTCAGCCAAATGTTAACCCTGTGCAAAAATGGGATCGGACATTCAGGGCAGAATTAATATCATTAATGGATTCGTTAACGATCCAAGCAATGGAACTGAAGCCGGATTTTATATTATGGCCTGAATCAGCATTACCAATATATCTGCGTACTTCACCCATACGTGCAACTATTCAATCGTATGTTTCAGAAAATAATATCCCTTTATTGGCAGGTACTATTGACAAAGCTGTTGATGAAAATGGCAAACATTATTATAATGGTTCAATTTTATTAAATGCAGATGGTTCATATAAAATGTATCACAAAGTTCATTTGGTACCTTTTGCTGAATATATTCCTCTATCCAATACATTTCCCCAATTGAAGGATTTGAACTTTGGTCAGGGGAACTTTGATCACGGAGAGGAATACACCATATTTAATGTTCATAATAAGCGCTTTGGTAATATGATTTGTTACGAATCCAGTTTCCCCAGGATCGCAAAAGAATTTGTTGATTCTGGTGCAGAATTTTTAACCATTCAGACCAATGATGCATGGTCTGGTGATGCTCCCGGTGTATATCAGCATTTTGCAGTGGCTCAAATAAGAGCTGTGGAAAACAGAGTGCCTGTTGTGCGGAGTGCAAATACCGGTATTTCAGGAATCATTTCTCCTTCAGGAAAAGTAGAGCAAAAACTCGCATTTTATGATCAGGGAATTATTTTTGGTTCACTAACGTTTATGGCTGATAAAAAACATTATCCTGGTGGTGATGTATTTGCATTGCTGTGTATTTTCTTTGGATTAAGTATGGTCGTTTGGGAATGGACAAGAAAAAACTCATAATCATTATGCTGCTTTGCAGCTTTGCTTTTGGTCAAAACAGCAAGGGCTTAAGTCCGGTTGTAAAATCTTTTTTACTTCCCGGTTGGGGAGAGTATAGCTTAAATAGATCTGAAAGAGGTCGCATTTTTACACTTTCAGAAACTGCATTATGGGCTTCGTTTGCAGGAGCGCTGATTGTTAGTAAAAATTATTCAAAATTATTTCAAGCCTATGCTGCAGATTATGCCGGAGTTGAAACCAGTGGCAAGGACAGACAGTTTTGGGTGGATGTCGGCAATTATGAATCAATGAATGGACATAATGAAGAACACCTGCGATTCCGGGAATATAATGCGCTTTATCCCGTCGAAGGAGACTGGGATTGGGAATGGTCATCGGATTCAAAGCGAAAACAATACCGTACATATAGAGTGTCCAGTGATACATGGGCTTTGGGTGCTAAATTCATTGCCGGCAGTATCGTAATGAATCATATCGTTTCAGCCATCGATGCACTTTATTTGCAGCGGATATCCCAAATCGAAGATGTCTCTGTAAATCCCATGATAAATGCTCATGGCGGCTTTTCCGGATTATCTCTTTCTATCCAGTTTTAAGAAATGTTCATTTTTCTAAAGCAGCCATTGATCAGGCTATGGCTGTACTTATCTTTTGCTACTGCTGTTTTATTTAGCCCAACTTTATATCATTGGTTGGGTTATTTATTAATTTTCAATCTCCTTATTATTTTGGAAAAAGTTGCCATCGTTCGCATTCTGCGATCCATATGGTCTTTTATCTATTTTCTCCCGATCATGGTTGGATTTTATTTTCTAATTTCAATTCTGATGAGCGAGTCGACGCTCTGGCAAATTTCTGTAGAAATCAGTACAGCAATGATGAAGTTTTTATTAGTCATGGCCATCATGAATACCTATACAATGCAATCTGGATCCAGCTCTGTTTTTCATGGAGTGCGCAGTATTTGGGTGAAATTCAACAAACCATGGCGAAAAGTAGAAGACTTATTTCTATTTATGGAAATGACATTGCGTTTTTATCCTTCATTGCAGCGCGATTGGAATCGCTGGCAGGGGATTCATAAAGCGTTGGGATTGAATGTTTCCAAAAGTAGAATCCAGCGTTGGAAGGAAACAGCTAACCAATTGCCGGGAATGATTATGATTCATTTAAATCGAGCGGATGATATTGCAAACGCAATGATATTGCGGGGCTACGGTCAACAAATTCCCCGGGGAGTCGCTCTGCCTATTCCGTTTACAATTAAGCATTTTAGCATGCTGCTGATTATATCATTTATATTTTTTACACTTCATAACATTGCCCAGATTTAAAATTCAAATTCAATACGATGGTTCTGCCTATCATGGCTGGCAAAGACAAAAGTCCGATCGGTCAATCCAGGAAGTATTGGAAGGTGTTTTGACCACACTTAGCAAAGGTGAAAAAATCAATGTCATTGGTTCAGGTCGAACGGATAGCGGGGTTCACGCCTTGGAGCAGGTTGCTCATTTTGATTGGGATACAGCTATGGCCACATGTGATATTATTCCTGCTATGAACGGCAATTTGCCGGGAGATATTCGTATTAATGAATGTGAGGTTGTGCCCGATGATTTTCATGCACGATTTTCTGCTGTCAAACGACACTATATTTATCATTGTCGGATGGATGGATATATAATGGATCGTAACTCTGTTTGGCAAACTGGAGCGTTAAATTTAGATCAATTAAATGCTTTGGGAGAATCGCTCATTGGTGAACATGATTTTACTTCATTTTCAAAATACAATCCAGAAGTCGAAAACAGAATTTGCACACTTTATTTATCTGAATGGTCAAATGACGGCGGAATGGTAAATTACAGAGTTGCAGCCAATCGATTTTTGCATCATATGGTACGCTATCTCGTTGGTACAATGGTAAATGTCACGAAGAATAAAATGTCTAAAACAGAATTTGAAACATTGTTAAATAATCCTCGGGAGGATGTTCAGGTTTTTCGGTCACCTGCCCAAGGGCTATTTTTAGAAAAAGTGGAATATGCCGGTGCGGATATTTTCTAGTCTACTTTTAGCAATAACGTTGCTCAATGGTCAGTGGAGTGTGGACGATACCCGTCAAACAGCCATTACTCGGGCTATTGAATCTGTAGAACCGGCCGTTGCATCCATAAGCGTTGTGCAGTTACGGGATGTGTATACTCCTTTCAGTAGAGGCAGAGATCCTTTCTTTGACTTCTTTTTTCCTGAACGAACTCGAAAAAGGGAAGTTCGTAGTTCTGGTTCTGGTGTTGTCATCAGTCCTGATGGTTATGTTTTAACCAATTATCACGTCATCGAAAATGCCACGGAAGTGATAGTTACACTTCCCGGAGGAGAAGAATTTGAAGCAGAAATTGTCGGAACAGATTTTATTACAGATTTAGCTTTATTAAAGTTGAGCGGTCGCGATTTTCCGTATGCAGTTTTAGGGGATTCTGATGACCTTATAATTGGTGAATGGGCCATAGCCATTGGGAATCCATTTGGGCTTTTTGATATAAGCAAGCAACCCACAGCAACAGCCGGAATTATCAGTGCTATGAATATGGATTTTGGGTTTCAGTCAGGAAAAATTTATAAGGATATGATTCAAACGGATGCAGCCATCAATCGCGGAAATAGCGGAGGACCGTTGGTGAATAGCCTTGGTGAAGTGATTGGTATCAATACATTTATTTATACGGCCTCGCAATTTACTGAAGGGTCTATCGGTATCGGATTCGCCATTCCCATTAATTTAGCAAAAGATATAGCTGAAGAATTAAAATTATACGGAAAAGTAGACCGCAGTTTTTCCACTGGATTATCTGTGGAAAGATTAACTGAAGAGATTGCAGAATATCTCGATGTACCGCTTTCTCAAGGCGTTATAGTTGTGGAAATTGAAAAAGGGAGTAATGCTCAAAAGGCGGGCGTAGCAATTGGGGATATTATTTCAGCTGTTAATGATCAGAATATCAAAACATCCCGAGATATTTTAAAGATTATTAAAGATAGTGATTTACGTTCTGGGAATAAGATAAAACTAAAAATTTATCGAGATGGTAAAACGTTGACAAAATATTTAATTTTGGCTCGTGTGAAATAATGGCTCCTGAAGGAAGAAAAATACTAATTGGACTTTTTCTTGTGTCAATCCTGTGTGGAATTGCAGGCTTTTATTATGAAATGTCAATACTGAAAGTTTGTTTTTATCTATTCGGCATTTTCTTTTTATTCAGTCTTAATTTTTTCCGCGATCCCCACCGCATAACTCCCCAAGGTGATAATCTCCTTATTGCGCCTGCTGACGGAAAAGTTGTTTTAATAAAAGAAATAGAAGATGAAGCGGTGGGAAATGCTAAACAAATTTCAATATTTCTAAATGTATTTAATGTGCATTCAAATAAAATGCCGGTTGACGGAATTGTCGAAAGTGTGGATTATAAAAAAGGCAAATTCAAAGCTGCGTTTGATCATAGCGCCAGCGATGTAAACGAACAGGCAATTGTCGTATTATCACGGGGAAATGTAAAAATTAAAATCAAACAGATTGCCGGTCTAATTGCTCGTAGAATCTATTGCTATGCAGAAGTGGGTTCAGCAGTTAAACCGGGCGAACGGTTTGGTTTTATTATGTTTGGCTCACGTACCGATCTTATTGTACCTTTCAATTCTGTAGTCAATGTGAAGGTAGGCGACAAAGTAACGGGAGGCAAAACCGTTGTCGGTCAGCTAACAAAATGAAAATGAATCAAAAAGGTAAAAAGCGTCGATTTATTCCCAACCTCATCACGGTGATCAATATGTTTTTAGGGTTCATGGGAATTGTAATGATGATCAAAGGCGACCCCATTCGTGGTGGTTGGCTGATTTTGTTTGCTGGATTATGTGACGTTGCCGACGGTAAGTTGGCTCGCATGTTGGGTATTCCCTCTAAGTTTGGTGTGGAGTTCGATTCTTTTGCGGATACAGTCTCTTTTTGTGCAGCTCCTTCCTTATTGATCTATACTGTTTATGTTGAAGGACTTCCGCCCTTATTTGGCGGTTTAATCGCATTTACACCCTTATTATTCGGTACAATCCGATTGGCACGGTTCAATATTATCCAAGAAGATGATCCTAAATCCTTTTTTACTGGTTTACCCACACCCGTAAATGCGATTATCATTGTCAGTTATATGCTGTTTAATCACCAGATTTTTGGCGATATGGGTGATCCACGGATTGCTTTGCCCATGATTGTCGCTTTGGGCTTTATGATGGTGAGTCCGGTTCGCTTTTCAAAATTTCCTTTATTATCATTTAAGAAAGGAAAATCCAATACGCTCCAACTCATTGGTGTTGTTGTCGTGATTACCAGCGCCATTTTGTGGAAAGGGATTGTATTATTTCCTCTTATGTCATTTTATATCGTATGGAGTACCGTAAAGTGGATGATTGATCATGACCGTTTTGAAGAAGAGGTTACCATACAAAATAATGACTAAACGATCAATTACACTTATTGCAATAACGTTATTTGTCGGTGCCATGGCCGGCACATTAACAGGTGAATTATTTGGCTGGATTCTTCCGGAAGGCGTGGTCAAAGATTTTTTCCTGACGAGCGTCACCTTTGATCTTGGTGGTATGGCAGGGTATGAAAATGGTGTAATCGTTTTGAATTTGATTATGTTCACATTAAAATTTGGTCTTTCACTCAAGATAAATTTCACCAGTATCATCGGTTTAGCCAGCGCGTACTACTTTCTGCGATATTTCCGATGAGCGTTGTAACTTTCATGTACACTATTTACTAAAAGCGGAGAATTTTATGAATTACACATTAATACACGCAGCCTTTGGTTATTGGGAATTACTGCTCATTCTTTTGGTTGTTTTACTGCTTTTCGGCGCCAAGAAACTGCCGGAACTGGCTCGTTCATTGGGCAAGGCCTCGAAGGAATTCAAAGCTGGCGCCGATGAAGTGAAGCGGGAAATCGAAGATGCCGCTTCTTCTGTTGAAGACGAAAGCTAGAGCAGTAGCTTAAAATTACACGACGGACATCCGTCCGTTTTTTCACGATCAGAAACAAATCTGAACTATTTGCGTATAGAATGCCATAATGGTACGTGTAACAGGGATATATGATATTTTTTAAAGATCCATGGGTTCTGTTGGGATTGATCATAATCCCGGCTTATTTACTCTGGCAAAAACGACAGGGCAGAAAACATGAAGGAACCATGCGTGTTTCGTCATTGCAGTTAATTCCGAGTACATTCCGCAAACGTGGAAATGCCAAAATACTTATTATTAATATTCTTAAGGTTATTACTGTATCACTTATTATAATTGCACTTGCACGTCCAAGAATAATCGAAAGTATTCAAGAGAAAAATGTGCAGGTTGTGGATATGATTATGGTATTGGATATTTCCAGTTCCATGCTGGCAGAGGATTTTAATCCCAATCGGCTTGAAGCGGTGAAGCGAACCGCAAAGACTTTCATACAAAATCGTGAAGAGGACCGCATCGGACTTCTGGTCTTTGCTGGTGAATCATTCATCCAATGTCCCTTAACAATGGACAAGAATGTATTGCAGAAGTTGCTGAAAGAAGTTCGCATTGCCGATAGAGAAGTAGACGGAACTGCTATCGGAATGGCTATTGCTAATGCCACCAATCGTCTCCGCTTCAGCGAAGCAGAGAGCAAGGTTATGATTCTTTTGTCTGACGGCAGTAATAATGCAGGAGAATTAGATCCTCTCACAGCCGCTGATCTGGCCAGCCAGTTTGATATTCGTATTTATACCATCGGCGCCGGAACAAACCAGTCTGTGTCTTTTATTCCCAATCGCGGTTATATCCGTAATGAGATTGACGAAAAAACATTGAGAGCTATTGCCGATCGTACCGGGGGAAAATATTTCCGTGCCACCGATGAGAATATGCTGGTAAATATTTATGATGAAATTGATGAATTGGAGAAAACAGAAATCCAGGTGAAGGAATATACCCAATACAAAGAACTCTTCGGTTGGCTGCTCATTCCCGCCATGATGCTGGGATTGTGTTATGAAACGCTGGACCGATCGGTTTTTCGGAGGCGGACATGATCCATTTTCGATTTCCAATCATTCTATTACTTTATGTACCGCTCCTGATTATGTGGCTAACGTGGACAGTCAGAGCCAGAAAAACAAAAGCTGTTTTTGCAAAAAGTGATGGTGCTCTCGAGGATAATCTGTTTCAACGTGTGGATTTCAGCCGAATTCGCTGGCAAAAGCGTTTAGGTGTGGTTGGGCTAATGTTACTCGTGTTTGCCGCTTCCGGACCCCAGATCGGAACCCGTTTGGCACCTGTGGAACGGAAAGGTGTCGATCTTGTCTTTGCTATCGATGTGTCCCAAAGTATGGATGCAGAAGATGTAAAACCCAATCGCCTGGAAAAAGCCAAGTTCGAGATTAGTCAGATGATCCGAAAACTAAAAGGCGACAGAGTAGCATTGGTGGTCTTTGCCGGTTCCAGTCATTTATATTTACCTCTCACGACCGATTATGAAGCTGCCCAATTATTTCTCGATGGTATCGACACAAAATTAATCCCCACTCAAGGAACAGATTTGAGTGCCGCCATTCAAACTGGATTATCGGCTTTTACTGAAGAAAGTGAGCATTATAAGGTATTTGTTCTTGTGACCGATGGTGAAGATCATGAAGGAACAGCTATCGATTTGGCGGAAACGGCCAGTAGCCAGGGGATGATTATACATACGGTTGGTGTAGGTACAGAAACCGGCTCACTGATTCCTCTTGTGGAAAAGGATGGTTCCCGGGAATACAAGCGGGACCGCCAAGGTATTCTCGTTACGTCTGTTTTGAACGAAAGTTTGCTTCGTGACATTGCCCGTGCCGGTGATGGCGTATTTGTCCGCTTTGACAACCGTGCCGCCAGCCATCGGGAAATCATGAGAGCTATTGATACCATGGAAAAGCGCACCATCCAGTCCCATGTGTATGCTGAATTTGAAGATCGATATCAAACATTTGCATTCTTATCGTTTCTTTTTCTGGGTGTGAGTATGATCTTACCCACACGTAAAAAAGAAGAGTCAATCTGGAGGGGGCGGATTGTATAAGGTCATTATCATTTTACTGTCAGGAATACTTATCGCACAAGATGATGGACTAAAGGCCTATCAGAGCGGAGATTATGAAAACGCCCGTAAATATTATGAATCCATTTTGGAAGAAAAGGACGAAAATGCCGCCGCCCAATTTGGACTGGGGACTACCGCCTTCCAACAACAGGATTTACAGGGAGCGTTAGATGCATTTCAACGGGCGCTGGAAACGGACAATAAAGAATTGCAGTCCAAGGCGTATTACAATATTGCCAATACCATGGCATCCCAGCAGAAGAATGAAGAAGCATTGGCCTTTTATCGGAAAGCATTGGAATTAAATCCAACGGATAAAGATGCAAAACACAATTATGAAATGATTCGATATCAGCAACAACAGCAGGAACAGAATAAGGACAAGAATCAGGATAAGGATAAAGAAAAGTCCCAGGAACAGGAACAGGATCAAAACGGCGAAAAGAAGGAAGGTCAAGAACAAGAAAAACAAGAAGGTTCTGATCAGCAAGAACAGGAACAGCAAAAAGAGCAAGAACAACAGGAACAATCCCAGGAAGAGAAAGATCAGGAGCAGCAACAAGCTAAAGAAGATCAGGAAAAACAGCAGGATCTACAGCATGCGCGGGCTATTTTAGACGCCTTGAAAAAGGATGAAAAAGTGAATCAAAAGCGACAAATGGCCAAAGTACCGTCTAAAAAACTGGAGAAAGATTGGTGATGCGACTTTTATTACCAATTATTTTATTATTTCAATTAGTATCCGGACAGTCTGTGACAGCGTCCGTAGATGTGAATCAACTTGCGGTTAACGAGACCTTTACGTTCAAGATCGAAGCCAAAGACGCGAATAATATGCCCCGCATAAACCTGGCGCCATTAGAGAAAAATTTTACCATAATCAGCGGTCCTACCCAGCAAACCAGCTACCAATGGATAAATGGCAAAGCCACCTCCAGCAAAACGCTTACCTGGACGCTGGTGCCCAATAAAAAAGGGCAATTAACTATTCCCGCTTTAGCTGTAACTGTGGATGGTGAAAAGTTGAAAACAAAGCCCATTCGCATGAATGTAAAAGGAAGCGGGCAGGTCGTGAATAAAGATGAATTATTTTTGCTGGCGGAAATTGATCAGGATGAGGTCTATGTCGGCGAGCAGGTCACGGTTACCTATAAACTGTATACCCGAGTTCAGATGAGCCTGGAAGATATTAAATATCCGGAGAGTGTGGGGTTCTGGACAGAAGAATTATCGGTCCCGCGCCCTCCAAGGTTTAACCAAACTACCATTAATGGTGTTCTTTATAATGTAGCGACGCTGTATAAAGTGGCTCTTTTCCCCACGAAAACAGGCGAGTTGGAATTAACTCCCATGACAGTGCGCTGTAATGTGCAAATTCCGAAAAAGCGGAAAAGACAGCGCAGTGTATTTGACGATCCATTTTTTAACAGCTTTTTCAATGAAACAGTACAAAAAGTACTTCGTACTGAAGCGCGAAGAATTCGTGTAAAACCATATCCTGCGGGGCAGCCGGCAAATTTCACCGGCGCTGTGGGGGAATTCAAGCTGACTGCTTCTGTTGATACGGATAAAGTTAAGACTAACGAAGCAGTTACGTATTATGTGGAATTACAGGGTACGGGGAATTTAAATATGTTCAGCTTGCCAAAGCTGAATTTTCCGGAGACAATGGATGTGTTTCCGCCTACGGCATCTTTCGAACAGAAACAGCTTTGGGATCAATTCACCGGTAATATGAAATGGGAATACATTCTTATTCCGCGTCAGGCTGGAAGAGTATTTTTACCGCGTATTGAATTAGCTTATTTTAATCCCAAGGATGAACAATTTCATTCTATCCGTTCCCGTTCTGTTGAATTGAATATTTCCCCGGCAAAAGATCAATTAACATCAGGCACATCAGGATTCACCAAAGAAGAGATTGCACTGTTGGGTCAGGATATTCATTATAATGTTACTTCATCTCCAACATGGGTGGAACGAGGCAGCAGGGAAATTCCCATTTGGGTGTGGACGAGTTATATTTTAGCAGCCGGGCTGTTTTTGGCTCCCGTAACGTTGACGCGATATCAGCAGCAGCGCATTGCCACCGCCGGACAACGCATGTCTCATCGGGCATTGAAGCGTGCGTTGAAATCACTCCAAACGCAATCGAGTATTGAGAATGTTTCATCGACGATTTATACATATTTAAAAGAACGGTGGCAGCTGCAGACAGATAAGATGGATCCACTTTATGTAGAACAGGAATTAAGTGGAATAATTCCACCTGAAGAATTAGAGGACTTGATACAGCTATTAAAAGATTGCGATGCCGGACGTTATGCTCCCGGAATAATGACAGATCAAGATATCGCCGGAACGGCGGGAATATTGCTTAAAAAAGTGGATAGCCACGCATGAGAATTTTGTATTTAGCACTGTTGTTTTCTAACCTCATTGCATCCAATGCGGATAGTTTATTTGTTCGGGGGAATTATTATTTTGATGACGAAAAATATGTCCAGGCAGCTCGGAGTTACGAGCGGTTACTGAATTCGGTAGAGCATGCGGATTTGTATTATAATCTGGGAAATTCTTACTACCGTATGGGTGAAGTGGGGCATGCTGTGTGGGCTTATGAAAAGGGATTGCAGTTTGAACCGCGAAATCGAGATATTAAACATAATTTGGAAATCACCAATACACGTGTAAAGGATCGCATTGATTTTCCAGATGGCTTTGTTTTGCTTGATTGGTATAACGCTTACAAGAATTCCAGAACAATAAATGATCTGCTTATGTGGGGAAGTGTTTTTCTGCTATTAGTTGGATTGGTGTATGTTTTGGGACAATTTAGATTTTTAGGTCGACAAACAACAGTCAAACTGCAAATGACTTTTGTTATTTTAACCATTTTAATTCATGGCATTTGCCTGGATAAATATTGGGACATAGCCGAAAAACCAGAAGGTGTGATTGTTTCAACGTCTGTAAATGTGTATTCTGTACCGGCAGTTCGGGATGAAATGATTGTATTTAAGATTCATGAAGGATTAAAAGCAGAGATTACCCAAAGTCAGGATAATTGGGTGGAAATCATTTTACTCGATGGTAAAAAAGGGTGGATTCCTGTGAATACTATTCGGCCTTTATCATGATAGTTAGCCACAGAGCTCACAGAGGAATTATTAAAAATCTTTTTTTCTTTGGATTAATTACTTTTGGTTTTAGTCAGGATACTGATTTAAAGAAGATTTTCGATCCAAATGAGCACCGCGATGTCCAGCCAAAATGGCCGGTGATTATAAATAATGTCTTATCCGGCGACTCTGGGCTTGACTCTATTCTTGCAGCGGATACAGTCCATTGGGTTACCGATGGATTCAGAGTTCAAATTCTTGCATCAAAATCAATGACAAGAGCGGATTCTTTGAGTGAATTATTAAACACTGCTTTGGACGATTCGACATACGTCATCTATGAAACACCCAATTATAAAGTTCGTACCGGCGATTACGTTGTCCGTGAAGACGCTGACAAAATGCGCCAAAAATTAAAAAATATGGGCTATCGCTCTGCCTGGGTCATCCGTACACGGATTACTCCACAAAGAACGGGGATGATCATCAGGATGAAGTAAGAAGTGTATATGGAAGAAGTAAAAAGTAATAAGTAATTAGTTTTCCTAATCCCAATTCTTAATCTTTATTTATTCTTTATAAATACCAATATTAGTACTAAATTCAGTACATATTATGGAGCTAATATGAAAACAATCACTGCCCAGGAAATAAAACGCCGGGGTATTTCCGCTGTGGATGAAGGACTGAAAGACGGGCCGGTCCATGTTATTAAAAATAATAAACCCCAATATGTGGTCATGGATGAAGAAAGCTATTCAGATTTGATCTCCGAAAATGAAGTTGCCTACGAAGCAAGGCTAAAAATTGCTTTGGATGAAATTGGAAAGGGTGAAGTGCAATCTCATAAAACGGTAAATGATTTGATGGCAGCGATTGAATCTGTAGAAAATTGATTTTTCAATGCAAAAACTGTTGTCATTGCGAATCCCGGCGGTAGTCGGGATGTGGCAATCTCCTTGGTTTTGTTGATGTAAGGAGATTGCTTCGTCGTACCTTCTCGCAAAGACAAGAATTATGTTTGGGTAGAATAATTGTACACCATAAAAACACCACCAGCGTTTTTGAGAACGGCCAAAAAGTTTTTCAAAATACATCCGGAGTTAAAAGACAGGTTTCAATCCATTATTGAAATATTGAGAAAGGACCCTAAAAATACATCTTTAAGAATTCACCGTTTGGGAGGAAAGCTGAAAGGACTCCACGCCATCAGCCTCACATATAAATACCGCATTACACTTATCATTCGTTTTACTAAAAAAGCAATTATCCTTGTTGACATCGGAAGTCATGATGAGGTGTATAGGAAATAGGATTAGTATGAAAGATGGAAGAAGTGATATGTTTTTCCTAATCCAAATTTCTAATTTTGATCTAATTCCTCATTCCATTTATAACTTGAAACGACGTAATTTTTCAATTCAATTTTAACTAAAGTTCAGGGGAAATATGTCCGGTCATAGTAAGTGGGCTACCATCAAACGCAAGAAAGCCACCACAGATGCCAAGCGTGGTAAGATTTTTACAACCATTATAAAAGAGATAACGATTGCTGCCAGAGAAGGCGGAGGAGATGCAGACAGTAATCCTCGTTTGCGACAGGCTGTATCCAATGCAAAATCTGCAAATATGCCTTCAGACAATATTACTCGCGCTATCAAAAAAGGTACGGGTGAACTTCCTGGTGTGACGTATGAAGAAGTTAGCTATGAAGGATACGGCCCTGCTGGCGTTGCCATTTTCATGGAATGCTTAACGGATAATAAACAACGAACAGTTGCAGAAATTCGTCATTTAATAAGCAAATACGGTGGAAACTTGGGTGAAAATGGATCTGTTTCGTGGATGTTTGATAAGAAAGGGCAGATTACACTAAAAGCCAATGAGCATGAAGAAGACGTTGTTTTTGAAGCAGCTCTGGAAGCTGGAGCTGAAGACTTTGAAGCGGCTGATAATGTCTTTATTGTATCAACAGATTCCTCCGAAATAATGTCTGTACGTGATGCATTAGATTCACAGGGATACGAGATTGAATCAGCAAATATTGATATGGTGCCTAAAAATTTACATAATGTCGAAAGCGATAAAGAGCAGTCTGTTATTACGTTATTGGAAGCGCTGGAAGATCATGATGATATTAAAGCTGTGTATACAAATTTTGATTCGGTAGAATAATGCGTGTCATTGGATTTGATCCTGGAATGAATGTTACCGGATTTGGTATATTGGATTACAATAAGCGTAATGCTAAAGCCCATGGATATGGAATAATCAAACCACCTAAAACGAAATCATTAGCTAACCGCTTGCATTATCTACATGAAGAAACTATGAAATTATTAAAAGAATTCGCACCGGATGTTGTAGCAGTGGAAGATACATTCTATCATAAAAATTTTAAATCTGCACTCATGCTTGGTCAGGCTCGAGGGGTTATCATATTAGCAGCAGCGAGGAATAATATTTCGTGCAAGGAATTTGCACCCAAGAAAGTAAAGCAATCGGTGGTGGGCAACGGAAATGCGACAAAAGAACAAGTACAGTTTATGGTAAAAAATATTTTGAAGTTAAAAGAAACGCCGACGCCATTAGACTCTTCAGATGCTTTGGCAGTAGGTTTGTGTTATATTAATCAACATCGATTTGTCCAATGATTGATTCTATAAAAGGGCTACTGTTTTATAAAGATCCTTCACATGTTGTGTTGGATATGAACGGCATCCGTTTAAAAATATCCATAACAGCTTCTACCTACAATGCTTTGCCAGAAAAAGGGTTTGATGCAGAATTATTAACCTACTTTAATGTTCGGGAAGACTTAATGGAATTGTATGGTTTTGGTAATGCTGAAGAACGAAATATGTTTACCCTGCTGAATTCAATCAGCGGTATTGGTCCGCGATCGGCAATGAATATCCTTTCCGGGTCGAATCCTCTTGAATTCAAAAAGAACATTATTGCAGGTGATGTTAAATCACTAACTACAATTTCCGGTATCGGCCCCAAAACTGCCAAGCGAATGATTGTAGAATTAAAAGAAAAGTATGTAGATGAAGATGATGACAATATGGATTTTATGAATGCTGAAGAAGATGGGTTGGTAAAAGATGCCGTTATTGGATTAATGGCATTGGGATATAAAAGAGGGCATGCAAACCACGCAATACGTGAATTGGAAGCAACAGGGAATCTAAACGGCAGTATTGAAGCAATTATTAAGAAAGCTCTGACTAAACTTTAATCCCTCTATGAATGTTGTCACACTTTATTAATCGTTTAAATAATTAGACGAATTCAATTGAATAAATGATGCAAACGCCACTATACCAAAAACATATCATTTTAAATGCTCGAATGGTTGATTTCACTGGTTATCAGATGCCAATTCAATACTCTGGTATAATTCAAGAACATTTGGCTGTACGCAATTCCTGCGGAATTTTTGATATTTGCCATATGGGTGAATTAATAGTGAGGGGAGTTGGGGCAGAAGATTTTTTAAATTATATAACTGTCAATGATGTTAAAAGCATGTCAGTGGGTGATGCTCAATATTCAGCAATGTGCTATGAGAACGGCGGAATTATTGATGATATATTAATTTATAAATATGCAGATAAATATATGCTTGTAGTGAATTCGTCTAATTTAGAACAAGACTTTAGTTGGCTGAAAAAATACAAACGAGACGATGTGGAGCTAATTGATATCAGTGCCGAAACAGGTCTCATTGCTTTACAAGGTCCTGATTCGAGAAATATTTTGCAAAAATGTGTTGAATCAGATCTTACAGATATTCCATTTTATACGTTCATAGAAAGTAATATTGGTGGTTTTAACGCAACCTTCGCTCGTACTGGTTACACCGGTGAATTGGGTTTTGAGATTTATGCTGATAAAGATGATATAGGTCAAATATGGGATATCATTATGGACACGGGAGATGTTACTCCGTGCGGATTAGCCTGCAGAGATACGCTTCGAATGGAAATGAAATTTTGCTTATATGGTAATGATATTGATGATGCGACCAATCCAATTGAAGCAGGGTTAGGATGGATAACAAAATTGAATAAAGATAAATTCATTGGAAAAAAATCTCTGCTTTTAGCAAAAGAAAATCGCATTCGACATTTAACTGCATTTAAGATGGATGAAAGAGCAGTCCCAAGAAAAGGATATTCCATTTATGCTGATGGAAATAAAGTAGGTAAAGTAACAAGTGGGACACAATCTCCATCTTTGCAGAAGGGTATTGGTTTGGGCTATGTTCAGTTCGGCAAACATAAAGTTGGGATGGAACTGGATTTAGATATAAGAGGTATTATGAAAAAAGCGACTATAATAAAACCCCCTTTTTATAAGAATGGGTCGGCCCAATTATGAGTACGATTTTAGTAACGGGCGGTTGTGGATTCATTGGATCACATCTTATAGATAAATTATTGAGTCAACGTAACCAGGTTGTTTGTGTTGATAATTTGAATAATTTCTATAATCCAGAGATTAAATTAATTAATCAGAAACGTCATCTTGATTATAAACGCTATTCATTTCATAAAGGCGATATACGGGACAGATCATTTTTGAGTAACGTTTTTTCCTCATATAAATTTGAAACTGTCATTCATTTAGCTGCCATGGCAGGTGTTAGACCTTCTTTGGATGATCCTTTGCATTATACGGATGTGAATATAAATGGCACTCAAAATCTATTGGAAGAAATGAAGAGGAATAAAATTCAAAAATTCATTTTTGCATCATCATCATCAGTGTATGGAAATAATGATAAAATCCCATTTTCAGAAATGGATATGGTGGATCAGCAGATTTCTCCATACGGAACGACCAAAAAAATGGGCGAGGAACTTTGTTTTACATATTCCCACTTATATGAAATACCAACTATTTGTTTAAGATTTTTTACTGTATACGGCCCTCGCCAACGGCCGGAGATGGCTATCCATAAATTTGTTCGCCTTTTATTGAATGACGCTCCATTGCCTTTTTTTGGCGATGGTTCCACAGCGCGAGATTATACTTACATTGATGACATCATAGGTGGTATACTTGCTGCGTTGAAGTCAAAGGATGATTTCATGATATACAACCTCGGAAACTCTGAACCTGTAAAATTGGCTGATCTGGTATCCACAATCAGTGACGTTACCGGAAAAGTGCCCGTGCTTGATGAGTACGATCTCCCTTCCGGCGATGTTCAGCGCACATATGCTGATATATCTCGAGCAGAATCTCGACTTGATTATTCTCCATCAACTCATCTTTATGATGGAATTGTCCAATTTGTTGATTGGTTCAGAACCGTGAAAACGGAATATCCCCAGCTATTTTGAAAGACAGACGCCTAGAAATACTTGGTATTCTTACCCTAACAACTTCGTTGTTGGTGCTAATCAGCCTTATAGGATACAATCCTAGTGAAGATCCGGGTATCTCTCAAAATGTTCAAGTTGAAAATCCTTTGGGAATTCTCGGAGTATACCTTTCATATTTCTTCATCAAGTTTCTGTTTGGCTATCCCTCATTTTTATTTCCCATATTGGGTTTAATCTGGGGCTGGTTGTGTTTCAGTCAGAAAGAATTAAAATCTTTCAATCGAATTGCCGGTTATGCTGTTGGCGCTAGTGTACTTTTATCTGTTACAATAGGCCTTGTAGAAATCGAATTGCATGATCGTTCAGGTTTGGATTTTACTGCAAGCGGACTTGTTGGCGGAAATCTTGCCAATTTCATGTATAGCTTTTTGGGAATAATCGGCACGACGATTTTGCTCATCGCTTTGTGGTTGGTTATGATACGCGGCTATTTTGAATTCAGTTTATATGAACCTTTGAAAAAACTAGGCATCACATTTAAGAATAAACGACAAGATCAAAAACTAAAAAAAGAAATTGAAGCAACTGAAGAAGCCAAACGAAAACATACACAGGATTTACTGAATAAAATAGATGCTCAACATGAGGAAGAAGAATCATTCCCTACGCTGGAAGAAGATGAACTTATTGGGGAAGAAATTGAGCAAGAAGATGAAACTCCGAATTATGCCGGAGCGACACCTGCTCCATCATATATTTCGACCGATGAAAGTGACGAGCAGCCAGAAAAATTTATAGAGAAGGATGAAGCTGAAAATAGTGTAGAAGCGCTTCAGGATGAAAAAGATGATCAATCAGAAATACCTGCTGAACAATCAGAGCTACCTGAAGAAAATGTAGATGAAAATATTGAAGTGGGTGAAATGGTTGAAGAGGATGAAATTAATTTGGATGAAGTGTCCGAAAGACAACAGCCGAAGCGCGAATACCAATTACCCTCATCCGATTTATTAGCTTCTCCTGTAACAGTGTCTGATACAATGAGTCGCGATGAGCTAGTCGAACGTGCAAATTTTTTAACACAATCCTTATTAACATTTGGTGTTAAAGGTAAGGTCGTTAATGTAAGTCCGGGACCTATTATCACCTTATTTGAAGTAGAGCCAGATGAAGGTGTTCGTGTCAATAAATTTGTCCAACTTTCAGATGATCTTGCCAGAGTGATGGAAGCCAGCCGTGTTCGAGTAATAGCGCCCATTCCGGGTAAATCTTCTGTTGGAATAGAAATCCCAAATCGCAATCCCGCCACTGTGTATTTTAAATCAGTTATCAATTCAGAAAAATTTGCAAATTCTGAATCCAAACTAAATTTAGCGATCGGAAAAAATACAACCGGTGAAATCGCAACTCTTGATTTAGCTGATATGCCTCATTTGCTTATTGCAGGAACGACAGGATCAGGGAAATCTGTCTGTTTAAATTCAATCATTTGCAGCTTGTTATATAGTGCCACTCCCGATGAATTAAAGTTTGTTATTATAGATCCTAAAAAAGTTGAAATGTCTTTATATCGTGCATTGGAAGGATATCATCTATTATCAATGGAAGATATAGATGAACCGATAGTTACATCTGTAGAGAACGCAGTATACGCTCTGCGGGCTGTAGAGCGTGAAATGGGCAGACGTTATGATATACTAGCCGACGCAGTGGTGCGCAACATCGGTGAATACAATAAAAAGATGCAAGGCAACGGTGAAGCGATCATGCCTTTTATCGTCGTAGTTGTGGATGAATTGGCAGATCTGATGATGCTGAATGCCCGAGAAGTGGAAGCGCCCATTGCCCGTCTGGCTCAATTGGCAAGAGCGGTTGGTATCCACTTGGTTATTGCCACACAGCGACCGTCTGTTGATGTAATCACCGGTTTGATCAAGGCCAACTTCCCATCAAGAATTGCATTCCAGGTAGCCAGTAAAATTGACTCCCGCGTAATTATTGATATGATGGGAGCTGAAAAATTGATCGGCAGGGGTGATATGCTTTATCTAGGATCAGGAGCATCTGATCCGATTCGTTTGCATAATGCATTTTTATCGTTGGAAGAAATTGAAGCACTTATGGAACATATTCAAGATCAACCAAAAGCTACAGAATTAATTCTGCCCAGTATTCGTGAAGGTCAGCTTCTTGATGGTAATGGAGTAGATGGTGGAGTAGACAGCGATAAAGATGAATTATTATATGAAGCTATTCGTCTAGTGGTTACTCACCAGCAAGGATCTATATCACTCATACAACGTCGCCTAAAAGTTGGATATTCGCGCGCAGCACGACTCATGGATCAGATGGAACAGATTGCAGTTGTCGGTCCCTTTACCGGTAGTAAAGCTCGTGAAGTTTTGGTGGATGAAACTTACTTGCTCCATTTAGAAGATTAAAGTTATGCGGTTCCGTTTGCCTATTTACGGGCTATTGTTGTTTTCATTTTTACAGGGAACTCCTTCATCAGATCTTGATTCTTTAAAGAGAGGATTGGAGTTTTTTAAATGGAAAAAAATCGAAGTTGAATTAAATCAATTTCAATATGGGCAAACCTATAATTCAAATTTATCCGTTTCATTTATTGATTCATTAAGTTATTTAATTGAATCCAGCGAACAAGATATATTTATTTCAGGCAATATTATCAAAACATTAAATAAGTTAACTAAACAGCTTATTATAGATGAACGATTTTCGGAAGATCGAGATATTTTTTCAATTATTTTAGGTGATTTATCCGGAATTTCTATTTCAAATAAACGGAACGAAAATGGATTAATTACGTTTTCATTTGAAATGAAAGAGATCGAAATGAATGGAACAATTTCTGTAAATAAGGAAAATTGGCATTTTGAGAATTTGAATGTTGATTATGATAAGGATAATTGGATTAGTTTAAAGGTGTCAGCTTGGCAGATATTAAGAGGTTCTTACTCGTTTTCTACATTTGGAAAAGAAGCAGTAGAAGTGATCGATTTACGTGAATAGAGCTTTAAAATTAATTATTGGGTTTGCTATAAGCGCTGCCGGCCTTTGGTATGCATTTCGTGAAATGAATTTCAAGGATCTGATGGAAAATTTATCACATACCCATATGTCGTATGTATTTTTATCAATGATTATTATGGTGATAAGCGTTGCATTACGTGCATATAGATGGCAGCTAATATTAAACCCAATTCATGTATTTACATTTAATCCTTTATTCAGTTCAACCATGATCGGTTATTTTGGGAATGGTGTCTTGCCTTTTAGATTGGGTGAGTTGTTACGTGCATATGCTATTTCACGTAGCAACATGATCACCGCCTCAGTGGCATTTGGAACGATCATCTTGGAGCGTATACTCGATTTGATGGGATTGGCTGCTATGATGATCTTTTTCGCCTTTTTTTCACCTTTAATGGAATGGAGTGGTAAAATATTAATTGGCCTTGTGGTGTTTACAATTGGAGGACTTGTATTTATTATTTGGTTGGGTAAAAGTCATTCCAATTTTCACGATAAATTTGTCCATTGGAAATTATTTCAAACTTCGACCGGTCAAAAATTGTTGGGAAATATTCAAAATGTATTTACAGGATTAACATCCATAGTTAAAACAAAGCATTCTGTTCAGTTGGTCTTTCTAACATTGATGCTTTGGGTTTTATACTACATTTGTATAATACTTGTAGTCTTTGCTACAGGGCTTAAAATAACATGGGTCGCAGTAGGTATTGTTTTAATTGCAACTACAATGGCGATTACAGTTCCGTCAGCGCCGGGCTACGTTGGGACCTATCATGCAGCAGCAGTGTATGTTTTAGTTAATATTTTTGGTGTTGGGTTAACTGAATCTCAGGCATTCGCTGTATTGATCCATGCTATTGGTTTTATTCCATTAGTGTTTATCGGATTTGGGTATTTCCTGAGCAGTTCAATTCATATCAGTGATGTTAAAACAGAAGAAATAATTGCATGAAAAATTACGACACAATTTTTCTTGACCGGGATGGTACGTTAAACCCTGATCCTGGATATATTAGTGATTTGAAAAATTTTCAGTTTTTTCTATTTACACTGGATGCGCTGAAAAAAATGTCTAATTGCTGTAAACGATTTTGCATTATAAGCAATCAATCAGGAATTGGACGAGGCTTAATCGATGAATTAAAGTTGAATGAAATCCATGACTTTATCCGCAAGACATTTACAGAAAATAAATTGGAATTAGTTGATATTTATTATTGTCCAGATCATCCAGACAACGCAACAGAATATCGTAAACCTGGAATTGGAATGTTTAATGAAGCGTCATCAGATTTTGATATAGATCTGCAAAGTTCATTGATGGTGGGTGATGCGGGTTCAGATATAGAAGTTGGCGCTAAATTGGGTATGGATACAATGCTTGTATTGACAGGGAAAGGGCCGGAAACACTGCAAAAATTGAATAAAAATCTTACGCCAAATTTCGTTGTAGAAAATCTATTAGTGGGGGCAGAGTTAATTATATCATGAGCACTAAAATTGCCGTATTAATGGGGGGGCTTTCCTCTGAAAGAGAAGTATCATTGAGTTCCGGAAAAGCAATGTTTGCTGCATGTACAGCGCTTGGATATGATGCCATTTCAGTAGAATTTGAAAATGATATTTTAAGTCATTTGGATACTCTAAAAAGTGTTGATATTGTATTAATTGCGCTGCATGGCGGGATAGGTGAAAATGGGCGGATTCAGGGCATGTTTGAAAGTATTGGCATCCGTTATACCGGTTCTAATGCATTGTCTTCAGCAATGAGCATGGATAAACATATTAGTAAATTATTAGCTGAAGATGTTGGGATTAAAACTCCCAAATGGAAAAGGATTAGAAAAGGACAACTTGTTGATAAGAACGATTTTGAATATCCATGTGTTGTAAAACCAAATAGCCAAGGAAGTACTATAGGTCTGACTATTGTACAATATGAAAATTCTTTTGATGCGGCCGTAATTGACGCTTTCAAATATGATAATGAAATACTCATTGAAAAATTCATTAGCGGTAGAGAAATAACAGTATCAATTGTTGGTAATGAAATATTGCCAATCATAGAAATTATACCAAAACATAATTTATATGATTATGAATGCAAGTATACAGAAGGAATGACGGAATATATTTGTCCGGCTGTATTAGATGAAGGGTTAACAAAAAAGATTCAGGAAACTGCTTTAAAAGTATATAAATTATTAAAATGTCGGCATTATGGTCGAGTTGATTTTCGCTTGGGTCATAATAATCTGCATTGGTTTTTGGAATTAAATACACTTCCAGGAATGACAGATACTAGTTTAGTGCCAAAAGCTGCCAAGACAAGTGGTATTTCTTTTGAAGATTTAATAGATTCAATAATTCAACAGGCATTAGCAAAGTAATGGACATTCAATTCTATAATACACTTACTAGAAAAAAGGAAAAATTAAATCCAATTAAACCGGGTGAAGTATCCATTTATACATGCGGACCTACAGTGTATAACAGGTCCCACATTGGAAATTTCCGTACATTTATTTTCGAGGATATACTGAAACGTGTTTTGCTGTTAGTGGGTTATAAAGTTAATCATGTAATGAATATTACCGACATTGATGATAAGACAATTAAAAAGGCAAATGAAGAAAATAAAAAGCTGAAGGAAATAACATCAAAATACACTTCAGAATTTATAGAGGACATGAACACATTAAAAATATTACCAGCAAATAAATATCCGGCAGCAACAGATCATATTCAAGAAATGATTGCTATGACTACAACTCTAATTGAAAAGGGAAATGCCTATGTAACAGATGATGGTTCTGTCTATTTTTCAATAAATTCATTCGAGAATTACGGAAAGCTAGCGAAGTTGGATATGAGCAGTCAAAAACAAACGGATAGAGTTGCTTCAGATGAATATACTAAAGATAATATTCAGGATTTTGTATTATGGAAATCGTGGAAAAAAGAAGATGGTGATATATCATGGAATTCACCCTGGGGAAAGGGAAGGCCGGGATGGCATCTGGAATGTTCAGTCATGTCAACACAGTATTTAAGTGATCATTTTGATATTCACTGTGGGGGAGTTGATAATATATTTCCCCACCATGAAAATGAAATCGCTCAATCCTGTGCTGCTTTAGAAACTGATTTTGTTAATATTTGGATGCACAGCGAGCATTTAAATATGGCAGATGAAAAAATGAGTAAATCTTTAGGTAATATTAAAACAATACCTGAACTATTAAATGATGGATATTCACCTGAAAGTTTAAGATATGCACTAATAAGTAGTCAGTATAGATCTAAACTTTCTTTTTCAATTAATAAGCTAGAAGATGCTAAAAAAGCAGTTCATCGGATTAATGACGTATTTGAGAAATTAAATGAGAGATCAATTGAAAGTGATTCATTGCCAGAAGAATACAATAAATTCATTGAATCCTTATCGGATGATTTAAATACTCCAAAAGCTTTAGGGATATTATTTAATTATTTAAGAAAAGTTAATCGGAAAATTTCAAAAAATGAATTATCTAAAAGTGAAGCATCTATGGGAACGAATTTTATTAAACAAGCAGATAAAATATTTGCATTGTTGGTTGATAAAGTAATAATACCAGTGAGCATTTCTAAATTAATATTTTTAAGAGAAAAAGCTCGCAAAGAAAAACAATGGGAATTGTCTGATTCATTGAGAGATAAAATAAAGGAAAAAGGATGGATAATAGAAGATACTCCCGATGGTTATAAGTGTCATCCTATATAAATTATAAAAAGTAAGTTTTAGTTTATTAATTAAAAGTAATTATTTTTTTCAATTATCTTATAAAAGACTATTGCAAGGTATCGTTTAATATCTCTAATTTTGAAGGCTTTGCATTTCCTGATTTTCGCCTAATCATTATTAATTGATTTCTCGACGGTCAGGTTTGCCCGAATCAGATGGTTCGAAAAAATAAGAAAACCCGGCATGCCACCGTAGCTCAGCTGGTAGAGCAACTGATTTGTAATCAGTCGGTCGGGGGTTCGAGTCCCTTCGGTGGCTCACGCTTTTTAAAAATGAAAATAGTCTGTTGGGGAGATGGCCGAGCGGTCAATGGCAGCAGACTGTAAATCTGCCGGCGTACGCCTACGGAGGTTCGAATCCTTCTCTCCCCACAATTAATGCGGGTGTAGCTCAGCTGGTAGAGCATCAGCCTTCCAAGCTGAGGGTCGCGAGTTCGAATCTCGTCGCCCGCTCAAGTAGGCTGACACTGAAGCGACAAGTAAGCGTGGGCTAATGAAATGCCTACGTAGCTCAGTCGGTAGAGCACTTCCTTGGTAAGGAAGAGGTCACCGGTTCAAGTCCGGTCGTAGGCTCAAAGTGAAGCAGTGGTTGAATAAATAAATAAAAATTAAGGAGATCGAAAGATGTCTAAAGAAAAATTTGAACGAACTAAACCCCATGTAAACATTGGCACGATAGGTCATGTGGATCATGGAAAGACGACGTTGACGGCAGCGATAACGTTGGTACAATCAGCCCGCGGGATGGCAGAGGTGCGATCTTTTGATAGTATTGATAACGCTCCTGAGGAGCGTGAGCGTGGAATTACGATTCAGACGGCCCATGTGGAGTATGAGACAGAGAACCGTCATTATGCCCATGTAGACTGTCCTGGACACGCGGATTATATAAAGAACATGATAACCGGAGCCGCCCAGATGGATGGAGCGATTCTGGTTGTCAGTGCAGCGGATGGCCCCATGCCGCAGACCCGTGAGCACGTACTGCTGGCCCGCCAGGTAAATGTGCCCAGTATGGTAGTATTTATGAATAAGACGGATCAGGTGGATGATCCGGAGCTTATAGAGTTGGTAGAGATGGAATTAAGGGACCTGCTCAATGAGTATGAGTTTCCGGGTGATGATACCCCGATTATCAAGGGCAGTGCATTACATGCATTGAATAATCCGGGCGATGAAGAAGCGAATGCGTGTATAGTAGAGCTTATGGAAGCCTGTGACAGTTTTATTCCAGAACCGAAGCGTGATGTAGACAGGCCCTTTTTAATGCCCGTGGAAGATGTATTTTCAATTACAGGTCGTGGTACAGTAGGTACAGGTCGTATTGAACGTGGAATTATCAAAGTAGGCGATGAAGTTGAAATGATCGGTATGGGTGAGCAAAAGAAGACAGTTGTTACCGGTGTGGAGATGTTCCGTAAGTTATTAGATGAAGGTCGGGCAGGTGACAATGCAGGTCTTTTGTTGCGAGGTATAGATAAGGAAGAATTGAAACGCGGTATGGTATTGGCTATACCGGGATCCATTACACCGCACACCAAGTTTAAGGCGAATGTATATGTATTGAAGAAGGAAGAGGGCGGACGTCATACACCATTTTTCAATGGATATCGTCCTCAGTTTTATTTTAGGACAACAGATGTAACGGGAATTGTGACATTGCCGGAGGGAACGGAAATGGTAATGCCAGGTGATAATATTGTTGTGGATATATCCTTGATTACGTCGATTGCAATGGACACAGAGCTTCGCTTTGCAATACGTGAGGGCGGGCGTACTGTCGGTGCAGGTGTTGTAACGGAGATTGTTGAGTAAATTATGGCTGGAAACAGTAAAAGAGATATTATTCAAATAGAAAGCACAGCTGGTACTGGTTATCGTTATACTATTACAAAAAGTAGACGATTGCACCCAGATCGTGTTGAATTTAAAAAATACGATCCTGTAATAAGAAAACATGTAATCTTCAAAGAGACGAAATAACACGTCCGGTTTATAGTGAAATATTCAATCACAAATAGGAGTGTAGCTCAATTGGTAGAGCACCGGTCTCCAAAACCGGGGGTTGCGGGTTCAATTCCTGCCACTCCTGCAAAGATAGCTTATGCTATTCATAAAATAATATGATTAAGAAAACACGTCAATTTTTCAGCGATGTTCAGTTTGAAATGGGTAAAGTTTCCTGGCCAACATGGGATGAATTAAAAGGATCTACCTATGTTGTTATATCTGTTGCATTGCTGATTGGTGTATTCTTGTTTTTTATTGATATTATTCTCTCTCGAATATTGAAAGTGATTATCTAATTATGGAATGGTATACATTAAGAGTCATTTCCGGTAAGGAAAGGAAAATTCGCGAGAATATTCTTTACGAGGTTTCTTCAAATGGTTTTGAAGAACAAGTGATAGATATTCTTGTTCCTTCTGAAAATATCATTGAAATGAAAGACGGTAAAAAGAAAATTCGAAATAAAGTTTTCTTTCCAGGTTACTTGTTGATTCAAATGGATATGAATAATGAATCTCGATATTTGGTTGAAAATATTACTGGAGTAATGAGATTTGTTGGTCCTCAAGGGCATCCTGATCCAATTAAGACAGATGAAATTAATCGCATCATTGGCGTTGTAGAAAGTGGTGATGCCAGGGAAGTGATAAAAACTCTTTACCGTGTTGGGGATCATGTTAAAGTCACGGATGGTCCGTTTGTTGAATTCAATGGATATGTGCAAGAAGTAAATGATGATAAGCAAAAATTGAAAGTATCTGTGAGCATTTTTGGTCGACCAACTCCGGTAGAATTGAATTATTTACAAGTTGAACTTGAAAAGTAGGGACTGTCTACAATGGAAAAAAAAGAAATAGGATTTATCAAGTTACAGATTCCAGCAGGGCAGGCTAATCCTGCGCCACCTGTAGGTCCGGCTTTAGGACAGCATGGTGTGAATATTATGGAATTCTGTAAAGCATTTAATGCGAATACACAGGATCAGCCGGGAATGATTATTCCTGTAGAGATAACTGTATTTGCTGATCGTAGTTTTACATTTATTACTAAAACGCCTCCAGCAGCAGTATTATTAAAAAAAGCGGCAAAAATTGATAAAGGATCTGCTGAACCTAATAGGAATAAGGTAGGAAAAGTTTCTGATCAAGATTTAAAAGATATCGCTGAAATTAAAATGAATGATCTCAATGCAAATACTATAGAGCAAGCAATGGAAATGATTCGAGGTACTGCGCGTAGTATGGGTCTGGAGGTTCAATAAGCATGAAAAAATCTAAACAAAAAAAATCTATTGAACAGCATTTTGATGGAATGAAAGAATATTCATTGGATAATGCAATGCAGCTTATTGATAAATTAAAATATGCCAAATTTGATGAAACAATTGATTTGGCTATAAATTTAAGTGTGGATCCTCGCCATGCTGAAGAGAATATCCGTGTCACAACAAGTCTTCCTAATGGAACAGGCAAGGAAGTTAAGGTGTTGGTATTGACTCGCGGTCCTAAAGAAAAAGAAGCGAAAGATGCAGGCGCAGACTATGTTGGAAATGATGATTTTCTAGTTAAAATAAAAGGTGGCTGGGCCGATATTGATAAAATAGTCGCAACTCCTGATATGATGGCTGATTTGGGAAAGCTGGGTAAGATTTTAGGTCCTAAAGGATTAATGCCAAATCCAAAAAGCGGAACTGTCACAATGGATGTGGGAAAGGCTGTTAAAGAAATAAAAGCTGGTAAAGTTGAATTACGCGTTGATAAAGATGGAATAATTCATACAATTTGTGGTAAAGCATCATTTGGTGCTGAACAGATTTTAGAAAATATACTTGTTATATATGATACAGTTATTAAAGCGCGTCCTTCTTCAGTCAAGGGAACTTATTTGAAGAAAATGACCTTGTCCTCAACTATGGGGCCTGGAATTAAAATTGATTTAGCAACTATAAGGTAAAGAAATGCCAAGTACAAAAAATATTGAAGCAGTAACAGAATTAAGCGAAAAGCTAAACCGTGCAAAAGCAATTTATTTCACGGACTATATTGGTTTGGATGTAGGTAGTATTACTGAATTACGAAACAAGTTTTTTCATGCTGATGTTGAGTATACTGTTGCCAAAAATACGTTACTTAAAATTGCAGCAAAAGAAAATAAAATTGAAGGATTAGATGAGTTTTTAAAGGGTCCTACGGCAATTGCAATTTCTTACGATGAGCCAACAAGCCCAGCAAAAGTTATTAAATCTTTCATGAAAGAACATGATAAACCTGAAGTAAAAGGGATTTTGTTTGAAGGAGTTGTCCTCGATGGTTCAGAGTTCAAACGATTAGCTAATATGCCCAGTAAACCAGAATTGTTATCCATGCTGGCTGCTTTATTACAGAGCCCAATGGTAAAATTAGCAAATACTTTAAGTGCGCCGCTTACAAATGTGGCTAATGTGTTAAATAGTTTAAAAGAACAGAAATCTTAATATTAAATGAAGGAGTAAAAAACATGGCTGAAGTCAAAAGAGCTGATGTATTAAATTATCTCGAAACTGCTAACATGGTTGAAATATCAGAATTAATTTCTGATATTGAAGAAAAATTCGGTGTTACTGCTGCCGCTCCGGTAGCCGTTGCCGCCGCTGCGCCTGCAGCTGGTGATGCTGGTGCTGCTGAAGTTAAAGATGCCTTTGATGTGGTTATTACTGAAGTAGGTCTATCTAAAATCAGTGTTATTAAAGTTGTTCGTGCTGTAACAGAGTTGGGATTGAAAGAAGCCAAGGAATTGGTTGATGCTGCGCCCAAAGCTGTAAAGGAAGGTGTTCCTCAAGCTGAAGCTGATGAATTGAAAGCCAAGCTGGAAGAAGCTGGCGCCACTGTCGAATTGAAATAATTCAAATAGACATTAGCAAAACCATCGTTTCTTCAATTTTAACAAAGGAGGCTTAATTGGGAGCCACAACTAAACGTACGTCTGATCGTATTTCATTTTCGAAAATAAATTCTTTTATTGATATGCCAGATTTACTGTCACTACAAAAAGATTCTTTTCAGGAGTTTTTACAGGAAAACGTTGCTGAAGATGAAAGAAGTTTAATTGGACTTGAAAGTGTTTTCAGGAATGTATTCCCTCTGGAAGATACACATCGCAATTATGTACTTGAATACAGTAATTATTTTTTAGGCCAACCAAAATATACACCTGAAGAGTGTATTGATAGAGGTGTTACATATTCTGTGCCTTTAAAAGTACGTCTTGTTCTTCATATTACGGATGAAGAAGACAAAAGCAAATTTGCTCAAAGTATTGAACAGGAAGTGTACTTCGGTAATATTCCTTATATGACTGACAAAGGAACCTTTGTCATCAATGGTGCTGAGCGAGTTATCGTGTCACAATTGCAGCGTTCACCTGGTGTATTTTTTGACGAAAATATTCACCCTAACGGTACGAAGCTTTTCCAGGCTAGAATTATTCCTTTTCGTGGTTCTTGGGTAGACTTTACGACTGATATTAACGATTGTTTATTCGCAATTATTGATCGTCGGAGAAAATTTCCAGTGACAATGCTATTGCGTGCACTTGGCTATTCTACAAATCGTGATATTTTCGAAGCATTTGGTTCTGTTAAATCATTTGGTTTATCTGATAAAAAAATCGAAAGCTCATTTGGTCATACTTTAGTAGAGGATATTGTTGATGAGTTGACAGGGGAAATTTTCTTTGAAGGCGGAACAGAAGTTAATCAAGAAGTCGTAGATACATTGAAAGAAGCGGGTATCAAATCCATTGAAGTTGTGGATGGTAATAAAGATTTTTCTGCTATGCTCCTTTTAAATACTATGGGGAAAGACCCTACTCAAAATACGGAGCAGGCCTTGAGCGTTGTGTATCAATTATTACGTTCCGGTGATCCGCCTAATCTTGAAACAGCTCAAAAATTCATTGAAAGAATTTTCTTTAGTCCTAAAAAATATGATCTAGGTGAAGTAGGTCGCTACCGATTAAATCAGCAGTTCAACCTCGATGTTCCAGTAGAAAACACAGTTTTGACCATGGATGATATTATCCAAGTAATAAAATTTTTAGTGGAAATGCGCAAAGGCGAACGTGGTCCTGACGATATTGATCATTTAGGTAATCGGCGAGTTAAAACTATAGGTGAACAGCTTACGAATCAATTTAGTGTTGCATTGAGTCGAATGTTACGTACGATTTACGAAAGAATGAATTTGCGTGAGCAAGAGTCTATTACTCCCCAAGATTTGATCAATTCGCGTGTTGTTACTACGGTTATAAACACCTTTTTTGGTACAAGTCAATTATCACAGTTTGGAGATCAAACAAACCCATTGGCTGAAATTACTCATAAACGACGTATTTCTGCCCTTGGGCCTGGTGGTTTAACAAGAGAAAGAGCCGGATTTGAAGTACGAGATGTTCACTATACGCATTATGGTCGATTATGTCCCATTGAAACTCCTGAAGGACCAAACATTGGTCTAATTTCTTCATTGGCTTTATTTGCGATTGTAAACAAACATGGCTTCATTGAAGCGCCTTATCGTGTTCTAACCAAAAAAGGGAAGAATTCTTTTGGTTCAAGAAAAGTTAAATATTTATCAGCAGATGATGAAGATCGGGTCATGATTGCACAATCGAATGCAAAAATGAACAAAGAGGGTAAATTGATGGATGAATTTGTTCGTGCTCGGATTCGTGGTGATTTTCCAGTTGTTCATCCTACGGATGTTAATTACATGGATGTTGCTCCCAACCAAATTCTAAGTGTTGCTGCTGCTTTAATACCATTTCTAGAACATGATGATGCTAATAGAGCTTTGATGGGTTCAAATATGCAACGTCAATCTGTTCCGTTAATGATGCCTCACGCTCCAATTGTTGGAACAGGTTTGGAGGCTAAAGTTGCAAAGGACTCTCGGACAGCTGTTGTTTCTCCTGTTTCTGGAGTCGTTGACTATGTTGATGCAGAGAGAATATTAATTCGCTCAAGTGAAGTTCCGGATGAATTGGCATTAACAGAGCATACGAATATTGTGGAGATTCCTTTAAGAAAATATCAACGAACAAATCAAAATACATGCCAAAATCAACGCCCCCTTGTACGCGTAAAGCAAAGAATAAAAGCGGGTGATGTTATCGCGGATGGTGCTTCAAGCAATGAAGGTGAATTGGCCCTTGGTCAAAATATCTTGGTTGCTTTTATGCCATGGCGTGGATATAATTTTGAAGATGCTATTGTTATTAGTGAGCGTTTGGTTAAAAATGATGTTTTCAGCAGTCTCCATATTAATGAAATTGATTTAGAAGTAAGAGATACGAAGCGCGGTGAAGAAGAGTTGACTGGAGAAATTCCAAATGTGAGTGAAGACGCTACGCGGCAATTAGATGAGCGTGGTATTATTCGAATTGGAGCAAAGGTCAAGCAGGGTGACATTCTAATTGGAAAAGTGACGCCAAAAGGTGAAACGGATCCGACCCCTGAAGAAAAGCTTCTCCGGGCAATTTTTGGTGAAAAAGCAGGCGAAGTAAAAGATGCTTCAAAAACAGCTGAACCTGGTATTAAAGGTGTTGTGATTAATACAAAACTTTTTGAAAAGAAAAAGAAAATTTCAAAAAAGGAATTGAGAGAAGCAACTATTAATTATCAGAGAGAGACTATGGCTAAAAAACAGTCTCTCAAAAAAGAGCGTGATGAAAAACTGTTTACGCTTCTGAAGGGTCAAATTTCTAGCGGTATCCGTGACAGATCTACTGGAAAGACACTTATCAAAAAATCTACAAAATTGACTATCAAGCGTATTAAGAGCTATGATTTAGAACGTTTTGCTCATGATGCTCCTTGGGTAGAAGACAAAGAATTTTGGAATAAAATCAAAACTGTATGGCGTTCATATCGTAAAGAATGGCAAGCAATCGAAGATTATCTTGAAAGAGAAGTTTTTAAACTGCGTATTGGAGATGAACTGCAACCCGGAATTTTACAGCTTGCTAAAGTATATATTGCTAATAAGCGTAAAATTCAGGTTGGTGATAAAATGGCTGGTCGTCATGGAAATAAAGGTGTAGTTGCAATAATCGTTCCCGAAGAAGATATGCCATTTATGGAAGATGGAACTCCTATTGATATAGCTTTGAATCCATTAGGTGTGCCATCTCGTATGAACCTTGGTCAATTATATGAAACGATGTTGGGCTGGGCTGGCTCGGTATTAGGATGCAAATATGAAACACCTGTATTTGATGGAGCCACACCTGATCAGGTTGAAGATGAATTGAAAAAAGCCAATTTACCTATTACAGGTAAAACAACATTGATAGATGGTCGAACGGGTGAGAAATTTGATAATCCAATCACAGTTGGCATGATCTATATGATGAAATTGAGTCATATGGTAGAAGATAAAATGCATGCACGTTCGACAGGTCCATATTCATTAATAACTCAACAGCCATTGGGTGGTAAGGCTCAATTTGGTGGACAGAGGTTTGGTGAAATGGAATGTTGGGCATTAGAAGCTTACGGTGCTGCAAGTACACTTCAAGAAATATTAACAGTTAAATCTGATGATGTTGAAGGAAGATCAAAAACGTATAATGCAATCGTGAGAGGTGAGGATTTACCGAAATTTGGTTCACCGGAATCATTTAGTGTGTTGATCAAAGAGCTGCAAGGTCTTGGTCTAGATATTGAACTTGAATAAAGGGAGGATGAAGTTTTGACATTCATTCAATCTACAAAAATAGATACTTCGAAAGATTATCACTCTATCACTATTAGCTTGGCGTCGCCAGAAATGATTCTGACGAGATCTTATGGTGAAGTGTTAAAACCAGAAACAATCAATTACCGATCATACAAGCCGGAAAAAGACGGTCTTTTTTGTGAAAAGATTTTTGGGCCTGTTAAAGATTATGAATGCCATTGTGGTAAATATAAAGGTATTCGTTATCGTGGAATCATTTGCGATCGTTGCGGAGTAGAAGTAACTCGTAAACGTGTGCGTCGTGAACGGATGGGTCATATAACTTTGGCCGTTCCCGTCATTCATATTTGGTATTTACGTTCGATCCCAAGTAAGTTGAGTTATTTGCTTGGATTAAGCACAAAAAATCTTGAACGCATCATTTACTATGAAATTTATGTTATTATTGAACCGGGTGCTAGCGGTCGAGAAATGAAGGAGCTTATAGATGAAGACGAATTTCTTGAGTTGGATACTAAATATGGTTTTTATGCAGCGACAGAAGAAGAACGTGATAATGATGACTTTTTCTATGCTTCAATGGGTGGAGAAGCTCTTCGGGAAATGCTATCCAGATTAAATATGATCGAATTGAAGAATACTTTGATTGAAACCATCAATACGTCTAAGTCAAAACAAAAAAAGGAAGATGCTCTCAAAAGATTAAAAGTAGCTAAAGCATTTTTACCCACACCTGAAAAGAAAAAAGTTAATAAACCTGAATGGATGGTTATTTCTGTATTACCCGTTATGCCCCCTGAGCTTCGACCTCTCGTTCCTCTTGATGGTGGCCGTTTTGCGGCTAGTGATTTAAATGATCTTTATAGAAGGATAATAATTCGTAATAATCGTTTGAAACAGTTGATGGAAATCAAAGCTCCAGATGTCATTTTACGTAATGAAAAACGTATGCTTCAAGAGTCTGTTGATGCGATTTTTGATAATAACAGAAGAAAAACAGCAATTCGATCCGGCACTCGTCGTCCGTTGAAATCGATTTCTGATATGCTCAGAGGTAAAACAGGACGTTTTAGACAAAATCTCCTTGGTAAACGAGTAGATTATTCAGGGCGTTCTGTTATTGTTGTAGGGCCAGAATTAAAGCTGCATGAATGTGGATTACCTAAGCAAATGGGTTTGGAATTATTTAAGCCTCATATGATCCATGAGCTCATCAAGAGAGGATATGCAACAACTCCTCGAGGTGCCAAACTAATGATTGAAAATAGTGATCCTATTGTTTTTAAAGTGCTTGAATATGTAGTTATGGATCATCCTATTTTATTAAACCGTGCTCCAACGCTACATCGATTGGGTGTTCAAGCTTTTCAACCGGTATTAGTAAATGGTAAAGCAATCAGAATTCATCCATTAGTTTGTGCGGCGTTTAATGCGGATTTTGATGGTGATCAGATGGCTGTTCATGTCCCACTTTCAATACAATCACAAATAGAAGCGCGTGTTCTAATGCTCTCTAGTCATAATATTTTACATCCGGCAAATGGTAAACCTATAGCAATTCCTTCTCAGGACATGGTGCTTGGTTGTCATTACTTAACTCGTCCTCGTAAAGATGCTAAAGGTGAAGGAAAGAGTTTTGGATCATTTGAAGAAGTAATTTTGGCTTATGAAAATAAAGTTGTTGATATGAATGCAATCATCAACGTTCGACACAAAGGTGATTGGCATAAGGAAACAACGGTAGGCCGTGTAATTTTTAATGCAATTATGCCTGAAGAGCTCGAGTATTTTAATGGTATCATTGATAAGAAATCTCTTCAGAAAATTGTAAATGATGCCTATTTGCTCGCTGGTAATTATACAACTGTAGATTTTTTAGATAAATTAAAAGATTTGGGTTTTAATATTGCGACAAAAAGTGGTACCTCAATCTCAATTAGTGATATTTTAATTCCTGACCAAAAAGATGAAATTATTGAAGCAGCATCAAAAGAAGTGGCTTCGATTCAAAGTAAATTTGATCGTCATATCCTAACCGACGGTGAAAGATATAATAAAATCATAGATATCTGGACACATGCTACTAACCGTGTTGCTGCTACAATGATGGAAAACCTCAAGAAAGATGATCAAGGGTTTAACCCAGTATATATGATGGCAGATTCAGGAGCTAGAGGTAGTCAGGATCAGATTAAGCAGCTTGCCGGAATGCGTGGTTTGATGGCTAAGCCTAAAAAATTGATGTCTGGAGGTAAGGGCGAAATTATTGAATCACCTATAACTTCTAATTTTAAAGAAGGTTTGTCTGTGTTGGAATATTTTATTTCTACTCATGGTGCACGAAAAGGTTTGGCTGATACAGCTTTAAAAACAGCTGATGCTGGTTATCTGACTCGGCGATTAGTTGATGTAGCGCAGGATGTTGTGATTTATGACGAAGATTGTGGTACGATCAATGGAATAGTGATTTCTGATCTAAAAGAAGGTGAAGAAATTATAGAACCTTTGTCAGACCGCGTTCTGGGTCGTACAATTCTTGACGACTTTATAACTGACGGAAAAAAGATGATAAAAGCTGGTCAATTGATAAGTGAAGTTGAAGCTGAAATAATTTCTGATAGTAATGTTGAGAATGTTCGATTAAGAACCGTATTGACTTGCGAATCTTTGCGCGGTGTTTGTGCTAAATGTTATGGATGGAATCTTTCTACGCATAACTTAGTAATCAGAGGTACAGCTGTGGGTATTCAAGCTGCACAAAGTATTGGAGAGCCGGGAACGCAGTTAACATTGCGTACATTCCATATCGGTGGTACGGCTACTGTAATCATTGCGCAATCAGAAATGACTACAAAGTATGCAGGGACTATTCAATTTTCTGATACAATGGAAATTGCATCGACAAAAGATGAGGATGAAAATAAGGTTAATCGTTGTATGGTTCGCAATGCAAAGATAACTATTGTCGATAAGAAGGGTAAAGAAATAAATAACTATAACGTTCCTTATGGATCTGATGTAGTAGTAACTGATAAAGAAAAAATAAAGGGTGGCCAGGTATTATTCCAATGGGACCCCTATACAGATCTTATTTTAGCTCGTCAAACTGGTAAAATTCTGTGTAAGGATTTCATTGAAGGTGAAACGTATCATATTGAATCTGTAGAGGGTGGAAAAAAACAGATGGTTATAGTTGAAGCTAAAGATAGAAACTTAAGTCCTCATATTGACATTGTTGATAAAAGTGATAAGGTGCTTGCTGGTGGAACTATTTTACCCGTTAAAGCTTCGCTCGTTGTTCGTGATGGTCAACAAGTACAGCGTGGCCAAACGTTGGTTAAAATACCAAAAGATATTGGTAAGACGCGAGATATTACGGGTGGTTTACCACGTGTTGCTGAATTGTTCGAAGCTAGAAAGCCAAAAAATCCTTCAGTTGTAAGTGAAATTGATGGAAAAGTGCAGTTTGGTGATTCTAAGCGAGGTATTCGAAAAATCCATGTGATTGGCGATGATGAAGATGTAAAGAAATATTCTATTCCTTATGGTAAACATATTATCGTTCATGAAGGTGACTATATAACAGCAGGAACTGAACTGTGTGAGGGGTCAATTTCCCCGAGTGATATTTTGAATATTCTTGGATCAGGAAAAGTACGTGAATATCTTGTAAATGAAATTCAAGAAGTGTATCGTTTGCAGGGTGTGAAAATTAATGATAAACATATTGAAGTTATTGTTCGTCAAATGATGCAAAAAGTCAATGTTATTGATCCGGGAGATAGTATTTATATGCCAGGGGATCGTGTTAATAAGGGTGATTTCTTTGAAGCGAATCGTATTCTTTTGAATATGGCTGTGATTGTAAGCCCGGGAGATTCAGAATTTGAAGAAGATTCATTGGTCGATAAAAAGGAATTGCGAGAAATTAATAAAGTCATTAAAGAGGATGGTAAAACTCCTGCTAAATTTCGTAAGCCAAAACCGCCTACATTTAAACCGTTGCTTATGGGCATAACGCAGGCCTCATTGAATACAGAAAGTTTTATTTCTGCGGCTTCATTTCAGGAGACGACTAGGATATTGACAAATGCAGCTGTTGAATGCAAGACTGATTATTTGCTTGGTTTAAAAGAAAACATTGCAGTAGGTAAATTAATTCCTGCTGGAACTGGTACACCTGATTTGCTAGATATTTTTGTTACGGGCCCTGATGCAACGGTTGAAGAAGACCCATTAACTAAAGCAGTTAGTTAAATAAAACATTAAAATAATAATAACTAAAACAATTGACTGAGATTCATAAAATATGGTAATTTTATTGGCTTTTTTAGAAATGATATGCCGACGATAAATCAATTAATAAGAAAAGGACGCAAAAGAGTGGGAAAAAAGAATTCTACTCCTGCGTTAGCAGGCAACCCTCAAAAGAGGGGTGTGTGTACACGTGTATATACGACAACGCCTAAAAAACCGAATTCTGCTTTACGGAAAGTAGCGCGAGTTCGTTTAACAAATGGGCGTGAAGTAAATGCCTATATTCCTGGTGAAGGACATAATCTTCAGGAGCACTCAATCGTGCTGATCGAAGGGGGGCGTGTGAAGGATTTGCCTGGCGTTCGTTATCATATTGTTCGCGGATCCTTGGATACTGCAGGTGTGTCAGATAGAAAAACAAGCCGTTCACGATACGGGGCTAAAAAACCAAAGTAAATTCTTATGAGACGGAGAAGACCAGAAAAAAGAAAAATTTTACCCGATCCAGTTTATAACGATCTAGCTGTGGCAAAATTCATTAATTATTTAATGAAAAAAGGCAAGAAAGGTGTTTCCGAACAAATTTTTTATTCGGCGATGGATTCAATAAAGTCCAAAACAAAAACAGATGGAATTAAAATATTTGAGAAAGCAATAGAAAAAACGTCACCAACTGTTGAAGTTAAGTCTCGGCGAATTGGTGGTGCAACGTATCAAGTCCCTATTGAAGTTGCAACGCATCGACGTTTTTATTTGGCTTCGCATTGGATTATAAGAGCTGCAACGGGCCGAAAAGGAAAACCGATGGCAGATAGATTGGCATTAGAATTAATTGCTGCAGCAAATGAAGAGGGAGGTGCAATCAAGAAAAAAGATGATACGCATCGTATGGCTGAAGCAAATAAAGCATTCGCACATTTTCGTTAAGATTTTTTAGTATGAAGCACATTCCATTAGATAGAGTTCGCAATATTGGCATCATGGCTCACATAGATGCTGGCAAAACAACGTTAACAGAGAGAATTCTTTTTTATACTGGTCGAACGCATCGTATTGGTGAAGTCCATGAAGGCGGTGCTACAATGGATTGGATGGAGCAAGAAAAAGAACGCGGTATTACTATTACATCTGCTGCTACAACTGCTATTTGGGATGACCATCGTATTAATATTATTGACACGCCTGGACACGTCGACTTTACTGTTGAAGTTGAACGGTCACTCCGTGTATTAGATGGAGCGGTAGCCGTTTTTTGTGCCGTAGGCGGCGTGGAGCCCCAAAGTGAAACTGTTTGGCGTCAAGCAGATAAGTATGATGTTCCACGAATTGCTTTTGTAAATAAAATGGACCGTGTTGGCGGCGATTTTTATAATGTTCTTACGATGATAAAAGAACGGCTTGGCTCTAATCCTTTACCCGTTGTAATTCCTATTGGCACCGGTGAAATGTTTACCGGTATTGTCGATTTACTTTCAATGAAGGCTATTTTATATAATGATTCATCTTTAGGCGCTCATTATGAATATGCTGATATTCCTAATGATATGATGGAAGAGGCTGAAAAATGGCGCCATCATTTGATTGAAGAAACAGCGAGTTATGATGAACATTTGATGGAAAAATATCTTGAAGAAGAAGAAATTACTGTTGATGAATTAAAAGCCGCTATTCGTAAGGGATGTTTAGATAATACGTTTATTCCGACTTTGTGTGGTTCTGCATTTAAAAATAAGGGCGTACAAAGGTTGTTGGATGCTGTTATTGATTTTATGCCTTCCCCTAAAGATTTAGAAGCAGTAATAGGGTTAGACCCTCAAGATTCAGATATTGAATTAAGACGTGATGTTAGTTCAGATGCCCCGTTTAGCGCATTGGCATTCAAAATTATGACAGATCCTTATGTTGGAAAATTGACTTATATGCGTGTTTACTCTGGTTCGCTTAATAAGGGCTCTTATGTTTTCAATCCTAACTCTGGAAAACGAGAAAGAATCAGTCGCATTCTTTTGATGCATGCTAATAAACGTGAAGAATTAGAAATGGTATCGGCTGGAGAAATTGTAGCTGCGGTTGGATTAAAGAAAACCCAGACTGGCCATACATTATGCGATGAAAATAATCCAATTCTTTTGGAATCGATGGACTTTCCAGAGCCTGTTGTTGAAGTTTCAGTCGAACCTGCATCAAAAGCAGATCAAGAAAGTTTGTCAAAAGCTTTAGCAAAGCTGGGAGAAGAAGATCCTACTTTTAAAGTTTCATTTAATCATGATACTGGGCAAACAATTATTGCTGGTATGGGCGAATTGCATTTGGAAATTCTTGTTGACAGGTTATTGCGTGAATTTAATGTGCAGGCATTCGTAGGGAAACCTCAAGTTGCTTATACAGAAGCTATTACTAAACGCATTGAAAATGTAGAAACAAAATTTGTACGACAGTCTGGTGGACGCGGTCAATACGGTCATGTCGTTATTAATATTGAACCGAATGAGTCCGGCAAAGGTTATCATTTTGAAAATAAAATTGTAGGTGGGTCCATTCCCCGTGAATATATACCTTCTGTGAGTAAGGGTATGGAAGAAGCTATTAAAAATGGTGTTATAGCTGGATATCCTATTGAGGATGTACGCGTGGAGCTAATTGATGGCTCTTATCATGACGTTGATTCTTCTGAAATGGCGTTTAAAATCGCAGGTTCTATGGCTATCCAAGAAGCGTGTAGAAAAGCGAGCCCGGTGTTAATGGAGCCGATTATGAAAGTTGAAGTGATAGTTCCTGATGAATATTTAGGCGATGTAATGGGTGACATTAATTCCCGTCGTGGCAATGTGCTTGGCATGAATCAACGTAAAGATGCGCAAGTTATCAATGCTCATGTACCATTGAGTAAAATGTTTGGTTATGTAACTGATTTAAGGTCTTTAACGCAGGGTAGAGCTGTTTTTCATATGGAATTTGCTGAATTCAAGAAAGTTCCGGAAAGTGTAGAAACGGAAATAATAGAAAAAGTACATGGTAAAGCATCATAACGTAAGTAGTGGAGTAAAAGATGTCTAAAGAAAAATTTGAACGAACTAAACCCCATGTAAACATTGGCACGATAGGTCATGTGGATCATGGAAAGACGACGTTGACGGCAGCGATAACGTTGGTACAATCAGCCCGCGGGATGGCAGAGGTGCGATCTTTTGATAGTATTGATAACGCTCCTGAGGAGCGTGAGCGTGGAATTACGATTCAGACGGCCCATGTGGAGTATGAGACAGAGAACCGTCATTATGCCCATGTAGACTGTCCTGGACACGCGGATTATATAAAGAACATGATAACCGGAGCCGCCCAGATGGATGGAGCGATTCTGGTTGTCAGTGCAGCGGATGGCCCCATGCCGCAGACCCGTGAGCACGTACTGCTGGCCCGCCAGGTAAATGTGCCCAGTATGGTAGTATTTATGAATAAGACGGATCAGGTGGATGATCCGGAGCTTATAGAGTTGGTAGAGATGGAATTAAGGGACCTGCTCAATGAGTATGAGTTTCCGGGTGATGATACCCCGATTATCAAGGGCAGTGCATTACATGCATTGAATAATCCGGGCGATGAAGAAGCGAATGCGTGTATAGTAGAGCTTATGGAAGCCTGTGACAGTTTTATTCCAGAACCGAAGCGTGATGTAGACAGGCCCTTTTTAATGCCCGTGGAAGATGTATTTTCAATTACAGGTCGTGGTACAGTAGGTACAGGTCGTATTGAACGTGGAATTATCAAAGTAGGCGATGAAGTTGAAATGATCGGTATGGGTGAGCAAAAGAAGACAGTTGTTACCGGTGTGGAGATGTTCCGTAAGTTATTAGATGAAGGTCGGGCAGGTGACAATGCAGGTCTTTTGTTGCGAGGTATAGATAAGGAAGAATTGAAACGCGGTATGGTATTGGCTATACCGGGATCCATTACACCGCACACCAAGTTTAAGGCGAATGTATATGTATTGAAGAAGGAAGAGGGCGGACGTCATACACCATTTTTCAATGGATATCGTCCTCAGTTTTATTTTAGGACAACAGATGTAACGGGAATTGTGACATTGCCGGAGGGAACGGAAATGGTAATGCCAGGTGATAATATTGTTGTGGATATATCCTTGATTACGTCGATTGCAATGGACACAGAGCTTCGCTTTGCAATACGTGAGGGCGGGCGTACTGTCGGTGCAGGTGTTGTAACGGAGATTGTTGAGTAAGGAATTAAAAAGTGGCAAATCAAACTATACGAATAAGTTTAAAAGCATACGATCATCATCTGTTGGATAAATCTACAGAAAAGATCGTAAAAACAGCTAAATCTACTGGAGCGATTATCTCTGGACCGATTCCTATGCCAACAAAGCGGACTATTTATACTGTTTTAAGATCTCCATTTGTTGACAAAAAATCGAGAGAACAGTTTCAAACCAAAATACATAAACGAGTTGTTGATATCTTGAATTCTACTCCTAATACAGTTGAAGCATTAATGAAATTAGATTTGCCAGCTGGCGTTGACATTCAAATAAAGGTTTAATGATGCGCGGTTTAATTGGTAAAAAAATAGGTATGACGCAAGTATTCGGAGATCGCGGAATCATGATTCCTGTGACGGTTGTTGATGCTGGGCCATGCGTTGTGACACAAGTAAAAATCGAATCGATTGATGGTTATTCAGCGGTTCAGCTTGGTTTTGGAGAGCGTAAAGAAAAACATACCAATAAACCAATGAAAGGTATGTTTAATAAAGCAAATACAACTCCAAAGCGTATTTTATCTGAATTTGCACCGATTCAGGGTTTTGATTATAAAGTCGGACAAGAATTTGGAGCATCAATTTTTAAAGAAGGCGACATTGTAAATGTTACTGGTACGTCAAAAGGAAAAGGATTTGCTGGTGTGATGAAGCGTCATGGTTTTGCCGGTGGTCCGAAATCTCACGGACAACGTGAATACGATCGTTCGCCTGGATCAATCGGGCAGGGTTCTGACCCTTCTCGAGTGTATAAAGGAATGCGTATGGCCGGACATATGGGCGTTGAAAAGGTGACAGTGAAGAATCTCGAAATTATACGAGTAGATGGCGAAAAGAATCAGCTTCTAATTAAAGGTGCAGTCCCAGGCGTTCAAAACAGTTTTATTCTAATTAAGAAATAATTATGGAATTACAAGTTTTTAAACAAGATGGTAGTAAAGTTTCAAAAATGAAGCTAAATGAAACTGTATTTGGTATTGAACCAAACGAAGATGTTGTTTTTCGCGCTGTTCAATCAGAATTAACAAATAGTCGCCAAGGAACTCATTCTTCTAAAAATAGAAGCAAGGTTAGAGGAGGAGGTCGTAAACCTTTTAAGCAAAAAGGTCGAGGTGTTGCCCGTGCAGGTTCTACGCGATCTCCATTGTGGAAAGGCGGAGGTACCGTTTTTGGACCAGAGCCTCATAGTTATTCTTATAAATTGCCTAAGAAGATGAAATCTTTAGCTCGACGATCAGTTCTTTCGCATAAAGCCAATAATAATGAAATGATTGTCGTTGATGAATTGAATGTGACTGTACCAAAAACAAAAGAATTTGTAAAAATGTTAAATGAATTAAATATTGCTGATAAGAAAGTAACTGTTTTATTGGGCGAGAGTAAGTCTACAGTGTTTATGGCTGGCAGAAATTTGCCTAATGTTGCAGTATTGGAAGCAGCTCATGCAAGTGCATATGATTTAATCGATTGTGAGGTCATATTAATTGAAAAAAGTGGCGTTGAAGTTTTAACAGAACAATTGATGGTGGAATAATGTCAATAAGAGAAATTATCATTAAACCATTATTTACTGAAAAAATGAGTCAACTGGAAGACACTCAATTGAAATATGCTTTCCAGGTGGCTAGTTCTGCTAATAAAATTGAAATAAAAGATGCTGTTGAAAAAAGATTTGATGTGGAAGTATTAAAAGTGGCTACCATGAATAGATTGGGTAAGTCCAAACAAATGACTGTCCGCAGTGGTGGTCGTACTATTCGCACTTTAGGTCATCGTTCAGATTGGAAAAAAGCAATCATTACTTTAAAAGAAGGCTCGGTTATAGATCTTATTAGAGGGGACGTTGGATAATGGGTATTCGTATCATAAAACCAACAACTCCTGGTAATCGTTTTGCAACAAGATCTGATTTTTCTGAAATTACAAAAAGTACTCCCGAAAAAAGTTTAACTACAGTCAAACGTAAAACGGGTGGACGAAATAATAATGGTCGCATTACCAGTCGTCACAGAGGTGGCGGTCATAAGCAGCGTTATCGTATTATAGATTTTAAAAGAAATAAACATGATATACCCGCAAAAGTGTTTGGAATTGAGTACGATCCAAATCGATCTGCGAATATTGCATTATTGCATTATGCAGATGGTGAAAAACGTTATATTTTATCACCCTTTGGAATTAAAGTTGGAGATACAATTTTATCTGGAGAAAATGCTCCGTTGAAAATTGGAAATGCTTTGCCGCTTTCAAAAATTCCTACAGGGATGTTTGTGCATAATGTTGAATTGAATCCTGGTAATGGGGGGCAAATGGTAAGAAGTGCCGGAGCGTCTGCTCAAGTTATGGCACGCGATGGTGGATTCACAACCTTGAAATTACCTTCCGGTGAAATACGTATGGTCCGTGATGAATGTTTGGCAACATTAGGTGAGGTGGGTAATAAATCTCACGAACAAATTGTATCGGGTAAAGCAGGAAGAAGCCGCTGGCTTGGCATTAGGCCAAGAGTACGTGGTGTTGCTATGAATCCTGTAGATCACCCTATGGGTGGTGGTGAAGGTAAGACTTCTGGTGGAGGACATCCGAAAACACCATGGGGTAAGCCTACTAAAGGTTATAAAACCCGAAAAAAGAATAAAAAATCAAATGATTATATATTGAAGAGGAGAAAGTAGGATGGCAAGATCCTTAAAAAAAGGACCCTACGTGGATGAAAAACTCCTGAAAAAAGTTCAGGGTATGAATGATGGCGGAAAGAAAAAAGTGATCAAAACATGGTCTCGACGCTCAATGATCACTCCTGACTTTGTTGGTCACACATTTGCAATTCATAATGGAAATAAATTTATTCCTGTATTCATTTCAGAGAATATGGTTGGACATAAGTTGGGTGAATTTGCCCCAACGCGAATTTTTAGAATGCATTCAGGAGATCGTAAATAGATATGGAAGCTCAAGCTTGTAGTCGTTACGTTAGGCAGTCTCCACGAAAAATACGCATTGTTATGAATGAAGTGCGTGGTAAAAAAGTTGGTGATGCGTTGAATTATTTACATTTTTCTCCTAAAAAAGGATCTGATGTGATTGAGAAAACATTGCGTTCTGCAGTGAGCAATTTGTTACAAAAAGCAGATGATGCGAAAATTGATCCAGATTCTTTAATTGTTTCTGAAGCTTTTGTTAACGGTGGTCCTCATATGAAACGGTTTCGTCCGGCATCTATGGGGCGCATTTCACGATTAAATAAACCAACAAGTCATGTAACTGTTGTTGTGTGTGAGGAGTAAGGAGTTAGTTTGGGTCAAAAAACACATCCGGTCGGTTTTCGTTTATCAGTCAAAAGGAATTGGCGTTCAAATTGGTTTGCTGATAAGTCATTTGCCGTAGAGCTGGAAGAGGATGTTAAAATCCGTAAATATATCAAGCAGCGTATGCCTAATGCGGGTATCTCCCTTGTTGAAATAAGTCGAACTTCAAAAGTGGTCACTGTTGCTATTCACACAGCTCGACCTGGCATCGTGATTGGTAAGGGTGGTGAAGAAGTGAATCGATTAAAAGAAGAATTGAACCAACTTTCTAAAAAAAATGTGCAAATTAATATTTCAGAAGTAAAACGACCAGAATTAAATGCCGCTTTAGTTGGATCAAATATTGCTCATCAATTGCTAAAAAAGATTTCGTACAGACGTGTAGTTAGTAAAGCAATACAGTCCACCATGCGCATGGGTGCCCAAGGTATACGGATCAATGTTGCTGGTCGTTTAGGTGGCACAGAAATAGCTCGAAGTGAAAAGTTTCATGAAGGATCAGTCCCTTTACACACTTTACGCGCAGATATCGATTATGCATTGACAGAAGCCCATACCGCTTATGGTGTTATTGGGATTAAAGTTTGGATTTGTAACGGATAAATAGGTTTAATAAACGTTATGTTAGAACCCAGAAAAGTAAAATTTCGTCGTCATCATCGGGGTAATCGTCGAGGTATGGCCATGCGTGGCGCTGAAGTGTCATTTGGTACCTATGGTTTAAAAGCAATTGAACCGGGGTGGGTTACTGCTCGCCAAATAGAAGCAGCCCGTATTACAATTTCAAGAGTAGTTCGTAAAACGGGTAAAATGTGGATTCGTATTTTTCCAGACAAACCAATTACAAAGAAACCTGCTGAAACTCGTATGGGTAAAGGTAAGGGTACGCCAGAATACTGGGTAGCGGTTGTAAAACCCGGAAGGATTATATTTGAAGTGGAAGGCGTTAGTCGTGAAGAGATGGAATTGGCATTCACCAATGCATCTCATAAATTGCCTTTAAAGACAAAAATTGTTGAACGGAGAGACATCTGATGAAGCGTTCTGCATTAAATGAAATGACATTGATTGAATTAGATGTAAAACTCCATGATGATATGGAAGCATTGCAAAATCTGCGTTTCCAGAAATCTTTACAACAATTGGAAAATCCTTTACAAATTAAACATATAAGAAAAGAAATTGCCCAAATTAAAACTGTAATGCATGAATTTAAATTGGGTGTTCGAGAAGAAAAGGGTTCAAAATAACTATGGAACGTAAAAGACATTCTCTCACTGGTGAAGTAATAAGTACAAAAATGGACAAAACTATTGTTGTGAAAGTTGTTCGTCGTATCCAACATAAAGTGTATAAAAAAATTATAAATAGTTCACGTAAGTATATGGTTCATGTAGCTAGTGTAGTACCAAAAGAAGGTGATATTGTTCGCATCACTTCAATTAGGCCGATGAGTAAAAGAAAACGTTGGCAGGTGAGTGAAATTATTCGTGAATCGGTAAAAATTGGATAGAAAATTGTGATTCAGCAAGAGACAAGATTAAAAGTTGCAGATAATACAGGAGCTAAAGAAATTTTGTGTTTCAAAATTATTGGTGGCTCCAAGCGGCGTTATGCAACCGTGGGTGACATTATTGTTATTACTGTAAAAAATGCGATTCCAAACGGAATGGTAAAAAAAGGTGACGTATCACGAGCAGTTGTTGTACGAACAAAGAAAGAAATTCGTCGAAAAGACGGTTCATATATTCGTTTTGATGATAATGCGGCTGTATTGCTAGATAGTGCTGGTGAACCACGAGGTACACGTATTTTTGGTCCTGTTGCTAGAGAATTGCGTGATGTTGGCTATATGAAAATTATTTCGATGGCACCGGAGGTATTATAGTGCATATTAAGAAGGGGATGAAGGTTCGTATTATCAGTGGTAACCACAAGGGATCGGAAGGTAAAGTGCTTCATATTTTTCTTGAATCTGATAGAGTTATAGTTGAAGGAGTCAATTTGATTAAAAGGGCAACGCGTCCTTCTCAAGAAAACCCAGCAGGTGGTTTTGTAGAAAAAGAGGCTCCTATACATATTTCGAATATGCTACCCGTCCACAAAGGAAAAACAACGCGAGTTGGGTATAAAATTTTAGAAAATGGTCGCAAAGTAAGAATTGTTGCCAAAACAGGTGAAGAGTTAGAGTAGAATTATGGCAAAGAAAGAATCAAGCGAAGTGCCGAAGAAGCAAAAAACTGTAGCTAAAAAGAGGTCAGCTAAAAAGACTGCACCTAAAAAAGCTGCTGCTAAAAAAACGGTATCTAAAAAGATCACGTCAAGGAATGAAACGTACATGCCAAACTTGAAAAAGAAATATAAAGATGAAATTGTATCTGCATTGATGAAGCGTTTTGATTATAAAAATGTAATGGAAGTGCCGCATATTTCTGTTATTTCTCTCAATATGGGCATAGGCGATGCAAAGCTTAATCCTAAAGCGCTTGAAAATGCCGTTGAAGAATTGACAGCGATTACGGGCCAAAAAACAGTTGTTACGCGCTCACGGAAAGATATATCAAACTTTAAAATTCGTAAAGGTTTTCCGGTCGGTTGTAAGGTTACATTGCGTGGAAATCGTATGTACGAGTTTCTTGAAAGGCTTATTTCTATTGCTCTTCCACGAACGCGTGATTTCAATGGCCTTTCGTTTAAATCGTTTGATAGAAAGGGGAACTATTCCTTTGGTGTTAAAGAACAAATTGTTTTTACCGAAATAGATTATGATAAAATTCATTCAATTCGCGGTATGGATATTACAATTGCTACTTCATCGAATTCGGATGATGAAGCTTATTGGTTACTAAAAGAATTCGGCTTTCCTTTAAGAGAAAAACCTGTTAAAACAGATGAAATTGTTGAGGCTGCTTAATGGCAAAAAAATCACTGATTATTAAAGCAAAAAGAAAACCAAAGTTTTCATCGCGGGGATATAACCGTTGTTTTAACTGTGGTCGAGCTGCTGGTTATTTGCGCAAGTTTGGATTATGTCGAATTTGTTTTCGTGAAATGGCCTTAAAAGGTGAAATTCCTGGTATTACTAAGGCAAGCTGGTAAGGAGAATAGATTAAATGAGTATGACAGATCCAATTGCTGACTTACTGACACGGATACGTAACGGTTTACGTGCCGGCAAGCGATGGGTAGATATTCCGTCTTCGAATGAAAAGAAACGAATCGTTTTTATTCTGAAAGAAGAAAAATATATTGAAGATCTTATTTTGATTGATGATAATGGTCGTAAACAGATTCGCGTTTTTCTGAAATATGATTATCAGGGAAAACCGGTCATTTCGGTCATTGAAAGAGTAAGTAAACCTGGTTTGCGTGTGTATAAAGGGAAAAAACAACTTCCCCGAGTACTCGATGGATTAGGAATCTCTATTATGTCTACATCGAAAGGTGTCATTTCAAATAAAATGGCAAAAAAGTTTGGTGTAGGTGGTGAAATAATATGCAACGTTTGGTAAGAATATGTCAAGAATAGGAAAACAACCCATTACACTACCTGAAAATACTACTGTCGAAATTCAACAGGGATCGGTTAAGGTAAAAGGTCCAAAAGGTGAACTGCAGGTTATTGTGCATTCTGCCATTAAAGTTGAGCAAAATGACAACAAGATTGTCGTGTCTCGTGCATCAGACAATAAACTTGACAGATCCATACATGGCACCACACGTATGTTAATAGCAAACGCAATGCAGGGTGTGTCTGATGGTTATACAAAAGATTTAGAATTAAGAGGGATAGGATATCAAGCCAATATGCAAGGAAATAGATTGCAATTAGTTTTGGGATATTCACATGACATTTATTTTGATCCTCCAGAAGGAATTGAAATTACAGCAAAGAGGACAGAAATAACTGTTTCTGGTATAGATAAGCAACTTGTTGGTGAAGTATCTGCAAAAATTCGTTCTTTTAGAAAACCAGAGCCGTATAAAGGAAAAGGGATTCGTTATAAAGATGAATATGTCCGCTCTAAACAAGGCAAAACAATTGCCACAGGTGGTTAATCAATGAGTAAAATTTCAGATAAAAAAATTCGTTATGAGCGCAGACGTAATCGTAGTAAAAGGCAAAATCGGTTTCATCCGGAGCGATTTCGTTTGGTAGTATCACGCAGCTTGAAAAATATTTCTGCTCAAATTATTGATGATTCACAAGATGCTACACTTGTATCAGCTTCTACTTTGGATAAGAATTTGCAATCAAAATTGAAGAAAGCAGAAAGTAAAGTGGAGCAGAGCAAATTAGTCGGCGAGGAACTTGCAGTTAAAGCTAAAGCAAAAGATATTGAAAAAGTAGTATTTGATAGAAATGGTTTCCCTTATCACGGTCGCGTCAAAGCATTAGCTGATGGTGCACGTGAAGGCGGATTGGTTTTTTAAAGGAGTTTTCATTGGCAATTATTAATCCAGCAGAATTAGATCTTAAAGAAGAAGCAGTCGTTCGTATCAATCGAGTCGCAAAAGTAACCTCTCGTGGAAAACGTTTTCGTTTTTCTACATTAGTTGTGGTAGGTGATGGAAAAGGTCATGTTGGCATTGGCTTGGGTAAAGCAAATGATGTCATGGGCAGTATTTCAAAAGCAAAAGATGATGCAAAACGAAATATTTTTAGGGCATCAATCTTAAATGGTACAATTCCTCATAAAATTACGGGTAAACACGGAGCCAGTAGGGTAATGTTAAAACCTGCTTCTCCTGGTACAGGTATTATTGCCGGTGCAGCTGTCCGTCATGTTATGGAGCAAGTGGGAGTCCATAATATCTTGTCAAAGCGTTATGGTTCTAATAATGTTTTGAATGTTGTGAGGGCAACAATTAATGCTCTTCAAAATTTACAAGATGCAGTTGCTATTGCTAATAAACGGGGCATAACAATTAAAGAAGTATTCAGTTAAATTATGGCTAAAACAAAAACACTTCGTATAACGCAAGTCCGTAGTAGAATCGGAAGACGACCCTATCAAAAGGCAACTTTAGACGCCTTGGGCTTGAAAAAAATAAATCAAATTGTTGAACATAGTGATACGGACATTATTCGCGGTATGATCAATACAGTGAACTTTTTGGTGAAGGTAGAGGAAGTCTAATGAAACTCGGTGAAATTAAACCAACAATCGGTGCCGTAAAAAATACTAAACGCCGTGGACGTGGACCTGGAACCGGTTTAGGTCGTACAGGCGGTAGAGGCGAAAAAGGCTATCATTCACGTAGTGGTAGTAAATCATTAGCTTGGTTTGAAGGTGGGCAAATGCAATTGCAGCGTCGTTTGCCTAAACGTGGTTTTTCAAACCATATGTTTAAAAAAACATTCCAAGTTGTGAACTTAACTGCAATTGAAAAATTGAAAGATAAAGATATCGATGGACAAGTATTGAAGGATAATGGTTTAGTGCGTTCTGCTTTACAGCCAATTAAAATATTAGCAAATGGTGAACTTTCACGAAAAGTGAATATTGTAGCAAGTACTTTTAGTGCAACTGCAAAAGAAAAAATTGAAAAAGTAGGTGGATCAGTTACCGTCCAATGATTGATAAAATCAAAAACGTTTTTAGCATCCCTGAACTCCGGAAGAGAATTTTATTTACTTTTGGAGTTTTAGTGGTTGTTCGACTTGGAGCTCATATTCCAATTACAGGTGTAAATGGAGAAGCTCTTCGTGTGGCTTTTGAATCTATGCAAAATACCCTCTTCGGGCTATTCGATATGTTTGCTGGAGGTGCATTCCAAAAAGCAACATTATTTGCTCTTGGAATAATGCCCTATATTTCTGCTTCAATTATGATTCAGTTAATGGGAACAGTTGTTCCTTATTTTCAACGCTTGCAGAAAGAAGGTGAAGCGGGACGAAAAAAAATTACACAAATAACACGATATGGAACAGTTCTCATTGCAATTTTTCAGGCGTATAGTGTTACAGTTTTTCTTGAATCAATGACAGCAAGTTCTGCAGCTGGAACTATTGCTGTAGTTGCAATTCCAGGATTAGGATTCAAATTTGGGGCAATTATTACAATTGTAACTGGCACAATGCTTTTGATGTGGTTAGGCGAGCGGATTACCGAGCGAGGAATTGGAAATGGAATTTCCTTAATTATCATGATTGGTATCATGTCTCGACTCCCCACAGTAATTATTAGTGAAGTAGCTATGATTAATGAAGGTGTGCGCAATATTCTGTCAGAATTAATACTATTGGGAATCATGTTTGTCATTATCGCTTTTGTGGTATTTTTAACCCAAGGGACACGTAAAATTCCTGTGCAGTATGCCAAAAAAGTCGTCGGACGTAAAGTGTATGGTGGCCAATCAACACATATTCCTTTACGAGTAAATACAGCAGGTGTTATGCCCATTATTTTTGCACAGTCTATTATGTTTTTGCCAAGCACAATTGCCATGTTTTTTGTGGATAGTGAATTCATGCAGGGTGTCATGCGCTGGTTTTCTTTTGATCACCCGTTTTATTGGTTTGTCTTTGGAACATTGATTGTTTTCTTCACTTATTTTTATACTGCTATAGCTTTTGACCCAGTTCAGGTTTCAACACAGATGAAACAACACGGTGGATTTATCCCCGGTATAAGACCAGGAAAAAAGACAGCAGATTATATTGATAATATTTTGACACGAGTCACTTTACCCGGATCATTCTTTTTGGCATTTGTAGCTATTTTTCCATATATCCTTATGAATGCTATGGATGTGGGATATGATTTAGCATCATTTTTTGGCGGAACGAGTTTGTTAATTATTGTGGGTGTTTCACTTGATACTCTTCAGCAAGTTGAATCACATCTGTTGATGCGCCATTATGATGGATTTTTATCCAAAGGGAAAATTCGTGGTCGGAGGCGTATGTAATGGTTCGCGTTCGTACAGAAAGAGAAATTGAATTAATTGCTGAAAGCTGCCAAATAGTTGCAGATACTTTGGATATGCTGACGAGTTATGTGAAGCCAGGAATGGATTTATTAGAATTAGATTCAATGGCTGAAGAGTTTATACGTTCAAAAGGAGCACGCCCCGCTTTTAAAGGTTATATGGGCTTTCCTGCAACTCTTTGTATTTCGATTGATGAAGAAGTTGTGCATGGAATTCCTTCAAAACGGACATTGCAAGATGGCCAAATTGTAGGTATTGATTGTGGAGCCGAGAAGAAAGGTTATTTCGGAGATTCTGCCAGAACGTTTGCTGTAGGGAATATTAGTTCTGAAAAACAAAAATTGATGAATATTACACGTGAATCTTTAATGAAAGGTATTAAAGAAGCAAAACCTGGAAATTATGTTTCAGACATTGGTTATACCATCCAAACATTTGTTGAGGCAGAAGGATTTTCTGTCGTTCGTGAATTAGTTGGCCACGGCATTGGCACAGCTCTCCATGAGGAACCGCAGGTGCCTAATTATGGAATGCCTAAACAAGGTGTTCAATTGCAAGAAGGAATGTGCATAGCGATTGAACCTATGATTAATTTAGGCTCTAAAGATATTTTTACTGATTCTGATGGTTGGACAATTAAAACAAGAGATGGGAAATCATCTGCTCATTTTGAGCATACCATTGCAATTCTTGCAGATGGGCCAAAAATTTTGACCATGGGTAATGCGTAATGGCTAAAGAACAACCTATAACAATCGATGGTATTGTTAAAGAAACATTGCCCAATGCAACATTTAGAGTTGAGATAGAAATTGGAGACCAAAAACACATTGTTTTGGCTCATGTAAGTGGAAAAATGCGTATGCATTATATAAAAATGTTACCTGGTGATGTAGTAACGTTAGAAGTGTCACCTTATGATCTAAATAGAGGTAGAATTATTTACCGTCAAAAGTAGGAATTATGAAAGTACGTCCATCCGTTAAAAAAATGTGTACCAAGTGCAAGATTATCCGCCGCAAAGGTGTGGTATTGGTAATCTGTGAAAATCCAAAACACAAACAGAGACAAGGTTAGGAGTATAATTTGGCTCGTATTGCTGGTATCGATATTCCTCGCGATAAAAAAGTCGCATTTTCCCTATGTTACATTTATGGGATTGGGTTAACCAAAGCTAAAGCAATTTGTACAGAAGCAAAGGTTGATGAGAATATTCGTGTAAAAGATTTAAAAGAAAAACAAGTGATTGCTATTCGTGATGCTATCACCAAGTTAGAAATAAAAATTGAAGGTCAAGCTCGATCTGAAATGGCGATGAATATTAAGCGTTTGAAAGATGTTGGCTCTTATAAAGGCATTCGTCATCGTCGAGGATTACCGGTTAATGGTCAACGAACAAAAACTAATGCCCGAACACGAAAAGGTAAAAAGCGTACAATTGGTTTAGGTAAAGGTACAGTGGAAAAGAAAGGATAATTAATTGGCTAGTCAAAAAGGTACAGTAAAGAAAAAATCTAAAAAGAAATCCGTTGAACCGAACGGTGTTGCGCATATTAAAGCAACTTTTAATAATACACACATCACGTTAACAGACAGTTATGGTAATGTGATTGCTTGGTCAACGGCAGGTACGTCTGGTTTTAAAGGATCTCGCAAAAGTACAGCTTATGCTGCTACCATGGCTGCTGATAAAGTTGGATTAGTAGGAAAAAATATGGGTTTATTAAGAATAGATGTTCGAGTCAAAGGACCTGGGTCCGGTCGCGAATCAGCAATTCGTGCTTTAGCGGCAGCGGGTCTGGAAATTCTTTCAATTAAGGATGTGACACCTTTACCACATAACGGTTGTCGTCCACCTAAAAAGCGTCGTGTTTAAGGCGGGGATAGAATAATGGCAAAATTAAAAACACCTAAAGGAAAACTCGTTCGAAAATTTGGTGAAAATATTTTTGGAAATCCAAAATATGACCGCATTTTAAATCGTAAACCATACGGACCGGGTCAACATGGCCAATCCAGACGCCGCAGATTGTCTAATTATGGAACACAGCTACGGGAAAAACAAAAAATTAAAATATTGTATGGAGTATTGGAAAAGCAATTCCGTAATTATTTTAAAAAAGCAGATAAAATGACTGGTGAAACTGGAACAAATTTGATGCAGCTTTTAGAACAACGTTTAGATAATATTGTCTATCGTTTGGGGTTTGCTCCAACTCGCGCAGCTGCAAGACAATTGGTGAACCATGGGCATTTTCTAGTAAACAATCGTAAGGTCAATATAGCTTCATTTTCTGTAAAGCCTGGCGATGCGATTCAAGTTCGTGCACGTAGTAAAAAAATAGATCTTATCCTTGATTCCATGAAACGTATTAAAGGTGATATTGATTTACCTTGGTTGGAATTGGATAAAGCAAAAATGACCGGAAGTATGATTGCAATTCCAGAACGTGAAGATATGCAGGTTCTAGTGAATGAACAAATGGTCGTAGAATTATATTCTAAATAATTAAAATAAGGGCATTATATACATGGCTAATACACTCGATATACAAGTTAAAATTGATGACACAAACCTAACAGACACTGCAGGTACATTTACATTGCAGCCTCTAGAAAGAGGATATGGAATTACATTGGGTAATTCACTGCGTCGTATTTTATTGACATGCATCCCAGGTGCTGCAATTACTAATATACGTATCGATGGCGTCCAACATGCCTATTCAACAATAAAAGGTATTCGCGAAGATGTGTGTGATATTATTCAAAACTTAAAAGGCGTCAGATTTAAATTGATGGAAAATGATCCTGATAAATTAACTCTATCTATCAAAGGACCTGGAAAATTCACAGCTAAAGATATACAGAAAGGCAGTGATCAATTCGAAATTCTTAATGGAGATCATTATATCACAGAATTGAATAAAGATTCAAAATTAGATATTGAATTACGAATCGGTATTGGCAAAGGCTATGTTCCTTCTGAAGAAAATGAATTGCCTAATGCTCCTGTTGGAACATTGGCGATTGATAGTATTTTTAATCCTGTGACAAAAGTAACCTATGATGTCAGCCCGGTTCCCGGTGCAAAAGATCCTATTGAAATATTGACTATTTCTGTTGAAACAGATGGATCTATCAATCCACAAGACGCCATCAGTCATGCTGCATCTGTAATGGTTGACCATTTAAGATACGTAGAAGCGATTGCAAATCCTGAAATTCTTGAAGTATCTCAAGGTGTAAGCGAAGAAGATTTACAAGTCAGAACTCTTCTTAAACGTACTATCGACGAAATGGAACTGTCTGTACGGAGCTACAATTGTCTCCAGGCAGCTGGTATTAAATTCATTTATGAAATGGTGAAGAAAGAAGAAAGCGAAATGTTGAAGTACAAAAACTTTGGCCGTAAATCTCTTACAGAACTCGTTGAAAAATTGGATGAAATGGGTCTTAATTTTGGAATGGATGTAGATACATATTTAAAGGATCCTGCGTAAAAATGGCAAAAAATAATCGACATCGTAAATTGGGTGTAAACCCATCACATCGCCGATCTATGCTCATGAATCTGGCTGAAAACTTGATTAAGCATAAACGCATCAAGACGACAGATTCTCGTGCAAAAGCATTGCGTGAATATATTGAGCCACTCGTTACAAAAGCGAAAAAGGGAGATCTAACTTCCCGGCGAATGGTCTTGAGAAAATTGCATAAAGATGCAACTCAAACATTGTTTGATGAAATCGGTCCAGCTGTTACTGACAGGCCGGGTGGATATACACGAATCATTAAACTCGGTTTTCGAGCGAGTGATAGTGCGGCAGTTTCACTGATCGAATTCGTTGATTTTGAAGGCGGTGGGGCAGTTGTTGAAACAAAAAATGAAGAAGTAGAATCAACTGAATAAATAATTTGATTTTACAATTTCAACAATCCTTAAGGGCAGTCGTTTTGGCTGCCCTTCTTTTTTTCTGTGTAAACCCAATAATTGCTGGAATAGATGCGTTTGATGAGAGATGCCTTTGGGTGGTAAGAAATACAATGACTAATGAGCAGGCCATTGACGAAATGATAGAATTTGCTGATGTAAATGGATTTAATAATCTATTAGTCCAAGTTCGGGGTAGAGGGGATGCATATTATAATTCGCAGTTAGTTCCCAGAAGTGAACTCTTACGTGATTCAGCGTTTGATCCATTGGCGTATGTTCTAAAAAAAGCACATGAAAGAGGCTTAACTGTCCATGCTTGGGTCAATGTGTATTTTATTTGGGCTTCTGAAAAACCTCCACACGCATTACATCATTTGTATAACAGACACCCAAATTGGATAGATACGAATGGTAATAATGATGAATCTTCCTATAATGATGAAAATGAAAAAATGGGTGAGGGATATTTCCTCGCACCCCATCACCCTGAAGTTCAAAAGCACTTATTGGCTGTTTTCAGAGAATTAACTGCATTATATGATTTAGACGGACTGCATTTAGATTACATACGATTTCATGATAGTGAATATGGAAATAATGAATATGCGAAATCATATTATAATAAAAATATAATTACGTTAGATTGGAATAATTATCGACGAGCTGCAATTACAAATCTCGTTAAAGAAACAAAGCAAATGTTAATGGATGTGCGACCGGATTGCAAACTTTCGGCAGCAGTAAAACCAAATTTACTATTGGCAAAAAACCGCTTTTTTCAGGAATGGGATATGTGGTTAGCTGCGGGTTATTTGGACTGGGCCATACCAATGAATTATACACCAAATCTTCGTGACTTCGCCAGCAATATTGACATTATGTATGAAAATTTACCCAGGAAATACCGCCAAAAAATAATGATGGGCATCGCATTATACAATCAACCTCCGTTGGATGCGATCGATAAAATTAATTATTCAGAAATCACACGGTTCAGAGGAATCTCTATTTTTTCATATAATGTGTTTAAAGAGAATGCTGGTTATTCCAGGGATTTATTAAGAACCCAATAGCATTAATAACTTTATACTCCTGCTTTGTATAGTCAGAGAACCATCATTCATCATTTTCTTTATAATTGGAACAACATCTGCCTTCAATGTTTTATTTTCATCTGCCAGATCAACCATCGCCTGCAAGGCATAAGGTGACAACGATCCGGCTTTTATCTGTCAAGTAAGATTTAAAATCTTCAGTTAATGCAATTCGTTACTTCAGGGAAAGTGATTTTAAAAGAGGATGCATATTTTTCAATTCAATTCCTTGTGAAAGTCTGTTTTATCCACAGTTTAGCTTCATGTAAATTAACAACTTAATTCAGGAGAAAAAATGATCAGGACTATTCATGCTCCTCAAGGGAGTAAACTCACATGTAAAAATTGGCAGATTGAAGCACCCTACCGTATGATTCAGAATAATCTAGATCCGGATGTGGCAGAAAACCCGGATGAGCTTGTTGTATACGGAGGAAAGGGAAAAGCAGCTCGGAATTGGGAATGCTTTGAGGCAATTCTCGAAACATTAAAAAGACTCGAACCGGATGAGACGCTTTTGGTGCAATCGGGTAAACCGGTGGGCGTTATTCGAACACATACCACATCTCCCCGAGTGTTGATTGCAAATTCAAATCTAGTACCGGAATGGGCTAATTGGGAGCATTTCAACGAGCTGGATCAAAAAGGGCTCATGATGTACGGTCAAATGACGGCAGGCTCATGGATATATATTGGAACGCAAGGCATTCTTCAAGGAACGTACGAAACATTTGCTGTTGCAGCGAAACAGCATTACAATAGCGACCTCACTGGAAAATTTGTATTGACCGCTGGTTTGGGTGGAATGGGTGGCGCTCAACCACTTTCCGTCACCATGAATAATGGAGTTGTAATCTGTATTGAAATTGATCCATATCGCATTCAGCGTCGTTTAGAAACCAAATATCTGGATGTAGGGACAGAATCGTTGGGAGACGCTCTTACATTAGCCAGAAACGCCGCCGCAAAGGGTGAACCACTATCAATTGGTTTATTAGGTAATGCCGCCGATATTGTACCAGAAATCGCTAAAATGGGTATTGTTCCGGACATGGTGACCGATCAAACATCCGCCCACGATGAATTGGACGGCTATGTTCCTAATGGCATGACGTACCAGCAAGCGCTCGATTTGCGCAAGTATGATCCGAGTAAATATGTTAAAGAAAGTTTTCGGTCCATGGCAGAACATTGCCAAGGAATGCTCGACCTGCAGAAAATGGGAGCCATTACATTTGATTATGGGAATAATCTCCGTGGACAAGCAAAGAAAGCAGGCGTAGAAAATGCATTCGATTTCCCGGGATTCGTTCCGGCGTATGTGCGGCCATTATTCTGTGACGGCAGGGGGCCGTTTCGCTGGGTAGCATTATCAGGCGATCCGGAGGATATTTATAAAACAGACCAAAAGATATTAGACATGTTTCCCGATGATGAAACGCAAACTCGCTGGATAAAAATGGCGCGAGAAAAAGTACAGTTTCAGGGCTTACCTTCAAGAATTTGCTGGCTGGATTATACGCAACGGGCAAAATTTGGTGTGGAGCTAAATCGTATGGTAGCCAGTGGAGAATTATCTGCTCCAATTGTTATTGGTCGGGATCATCTGGATACGGGATCTGTTGCATCGCCTTATCGAGAGACTGAAGCCATGCAAGATGGATCGGATGCGGTGGCTGACTGGCCCTTACTCAATGCATTAGCAAATACTGCAAGTGGTGCAACGTGGGTTTCTATCCATCAAGGTGGCGGCGTAGGAATGGGATTAGCCATTCATGCCGGTCAAGTGATTTGCGCTGATGGCACACCAGAGATGGAAGATCGCATTCAACGAGTATTAACGACTGATCCCGGAACGGGGTTATTTCGTCATGTTGATGCAGGATATGATCGCGCCATCGAAAATGCGAAAAAATGGAATGTGAATATTCCCATGATGAAATGATTCTAGAAAATATAGGAAATTTAACAACATTCAACCCTGATTCAGGAGAAGTTGAAACAACATCAAATACGTCACTGGCAATTGAGGATGGAATCATTGTCGAAAAAGGCATTGGTGAAAAATTTGATTGCAGTGAATGTCTTGTGACTCCCGGGTTTGTGGATCCTCACACGCATCCGGTATTTTTAGATTTGAGAGTTGACGAAGTAGCCATGCGGAAAGCCGGGGCGACGTATGAAGAAATAGCTGCAAAGGGCGGAGGCATCAATTCCAGCATCAATGGCGTTCGAAATGCATTGGAAGATGAGCTGATTGAACTCGTTTCCAAGCGTATGGATCAGATGGTAAAATTAGGCACAACTACTATTGAATGTAAATCAGGATATGGCTTAAATATAGAGTCAGAATTAAAATCACTTAAAGTGATACATCAAGTAAATAAACGCCATGAAATGGACATGATTCCCACATTCCTGGGTGCTCATGCATTCCCGCCGGAGTTTGCTGATGACCACGATGGTTATGTGGATTTATTATGTAAGGAAATGATTCCAGCTGTGGCGGAGCAGGGTATAGCTGTATTTTGCGATGTATTCTGTGAAAATGGTTATTTTAATGTGGATCAATCTCGAAGAATCCTAAATACTTCCAAAGAACTCGGTTTAATTCCCCGATTGCATGCCGATGAATTCGAGGATTCCGGGGCGGCGGAACTGGCAGCTGACGTAGGTGCAATTTCAGCTGATCACCTCATGGCAGTGAGTTCTGTGGGAATGCAAAAATTGGCGGATAAAAATATAACAGCCACATTACTGCCGGGAACGACATTCTTTCTTGATAAAGACACCTATGCTCCGGCTCAAACGTTGATGGAAATGGGTATCGATATTGCCCTGGCAACGGATTTCAATCCCGGTAGCTGTCATATTCAATCCATGCCATTTATCATACACCTGGCCATTAAACATATGGATATGACAGTAGAACAGGCATTTGCGTCATCAACATATTTTTCAGCCAAAGCATTGAATTTGGAACACAAAGTTGGATCGCTCACCATCGGTCGGAAGGCCGACATTATCGTCTGGGATGTAAAAAAACTGGAGAATATTCCGTTTCATGAATCAGACGTGCCCATTAAAATGATCATTAAGAATGGAAAAGCGATTAACTCGTGATAGTGAGTCTTGTAAACTTGCGCCTGTTCTTACAACATGATGATAAAATACACTAAACTATTATTGCTCGCTTTTCTCTTGGTGTCGGTTTGGCTATTAAGGTGTTCGACTGGCTCTCCACTGATATTGACGAATGGGAAGAGATTAAAAAAGGCAACATGGGAGTTGCCTTGATCTTTGTTGCCCTCATCGTTATGGTGGACGTTCTTGTCTATAAAGTTATTTAAAACGAAATAAAAACAAGCAAGTTTTTTAGCGGGGATTGGTCCGTCCAATTCCCGTTTTTTATATAAGAATATATATTATCACCACACCCACGATCGTATTCACAAAATTTACCCCGTCATTATCCAGCCACTTGAAACCTTTTGAGTGGCTGGTATGCATTTGGCAGTGCATTCTTTTTTCAGTTTCTTTACCGCAGGCTGAACAGATGAACTTGGCTTGAATACTTCCGCCGAGAATGGAGTCTACAAAGCTCCCGACAAATCCTGCTAA